>Ga0315904_10000345_pt1 | contig 73379 bp, 59 predicted proteins | sample LakEriMetagenome_6_FD_203529 | JGI IMG/M metagenome (GOLD analysis project Ga0315904, IMG submission 203529) | Freshwater fungal communities from buoy surface, Lake Erie, Ohio, United States - Buoy 12 MA120 | ecosystem: Environmental > Aquatic > Freshwater > Lake | place: USA: Lake Erie, Ohio...
CGGGCCAACAACTCACGCTTTGTGAAAGCGGATGGCATCCGTGAAGATTGGCCATATTCGTACAACAGCGCGTAGAGCGAATGAACCTGATTATTCATGCGGGCAATACGAGCAATTACAGAATCTGAAATGGCCACTCCATGGCTCAAATCAAAGCGGGCAAGATCCAACATCAATTGTCCTTTCTTAGTGGTATATGCCTTAGAGAAAAAGAAAGAAACATCCTTTTCCTTGCGCGCAGGATTTAAAAGACTGCAATAATCCATCAATATATCGGTGCTAAAGCCATAACCTTGCTCCGTGCTGCTGTTCAGTCGCTTCAATTCATTGCGTGCCTCCATAAGTATTTGAGGCATCAGATACCTATAAGAAGCTATGGGCAACCATCCACTATCGGCTGCCATTGCCATAAGATGATACATGCTTTCCTCATACTCATCAATAGCCAATAACTGCATCAGTTGCGGCAAAAGCGGCGCTGCCATCCTAACAGAATCGAAGAGGGCCTCACATCCGCTGCCACCCATTTCATCAAATACAATAGGGGGTTCTTCGATGACCAGTCTTGAATACGACCTCCACGCCTTGGGCGTTTTAATGCGCAAAAGAGTGAGTAGTATTTCGTATTGATATTGCGCACTGTCGGGGTAAAGAATGAATTCATTTACTAAAAAATCTATGTTACCCAAAGAGGTATCAGCGGAAAGACCGGTCAACAATTTCGATTTTATCAGGTTAGCATCTTCTCCCTTAAAGTAGGGTAATTCCTTTAACAACGTTCGAATGCGTGGAGCTGAAGGTTCCGAAAAATCCATCTCTCCGGTTATCATTAGAGCTCGCTGACGCTGCAAGGAATCAGCAGAAATCAACGCGTCGAAGTAGCTATCATCGCGCAACTGAAAATGAGGAAATGGAAAAACAGTATCGGTCGAATGGAAGCTTCGGAAAGCAGTTCGAACCCAATCGGGCATGCCCGTAATCGAGTCATAGCAAGTAGACAGATGATAAAACGACTTATTATACAGGACCATTCGATGATGGAGAAGCTTGGTTGTACCTGTATCACCTACAACAAATTCGAAATCAGCTCCACGTTCATTCCATTCGCATCGCTCGGATATCATACGCATATCAATTCCCAAAACCAATTCACGCTTTTCACGCTGAAAGGCACTTTTATCTTCTCCATCGGAATATTCATGATACCGCTGAAAGTCGACTCGAATGGCGTCGGCATGATGAGGTGCATTGAGGACCAACGACGCGTTGGTTCCAAAGGGAGAATTCGGATGCTCCTCCAAATCGGCGTTGAACATCATCGCTTCGGCAGACGGTAACGCCTCAATCGGCACAAATGGTAAACGGACGGCAAAACAAAGTTCTTCATTCAAATAATCGCTATATTCCGTCGCAGATGAACCGCCGAGCTTCATATTCTCAAACCAATGTGCGCGTAAGGCGCTATCTCTTTCATTGGTTGAAAAGGCAATGTAGCTGCTGCCATGGATAGTAAACACAGCATATACATTCTCCCTGATTGTATTTGAATCGTCCTTCCAAGGGCTCATCCGGGCTGTAATCGCATTTTTTCTTTGATGATTGATAAAATCAAATTCTATAAGATCAAGGTTTCTGTCTTCGCAAAAAGCCCTTGCAAAGCGCTGCAACTCATAACTATCTTCATCTAAAAACTCCGGTTGCTCAATAACATGTCGTTGTATAGTATAGTATGCCCCATTTGACAGATCCGTTGCTATTACTTCAAAATCAGCACTTGTGTTCAGGTTTGAAATTTCATCATAGCAAATAGCGCGCGCCGGTAGCATGGTCTTCACAGTGCCATCCTTTGACTGCCATGGAAGGGATTCGGATGTCACGTCATTCAGAATTAGGCTGTCAAAAAAATCGTTACCCAACCCTTGCCTCACCTTATCTCCGGTAGCTGAAATCTTCAAAATAATTATTTCACCCGGAATTACAATTACTTGCTGCCGTTCATAGTCGCCACGTCGAGTCCGATTCATTGCATCAATACCCGAATATCCACCTACTTTAATTAGCTTCTTGTAAACAATTTCTCCCGCTACGGTTTCGTAGAGCATGCTGTCAATCATCACCAATACATCGCTCGAGGTGTAACCTGCGATTCCGTCATATGATTTTAACCGCGATAATGTGTAGGTTGCTCCGTTGGCAATATCAAGACACAACCAGGTTGTCGACTCCTTATTCACCCTTGCATGAAACGTAGAGGCAGGAACACTCAGCGAGATTAAACCATCGGAAGTGGTGAATAATTCAGATGGCCGCTCATAGATTCGACGTTCAATTTCCTTGCGTCGTTTGGCATTTCGGCTCCCCTTATTCAGCGGAGTAACTTCATAACCCATAGAGCGCAGCGATTCGATAACACCACCATCACCGGGCAGATGTGCGCATCCCATAGCCGCAAATACGGAACTCCCCATTCGCATTATACTATCCATGTTTGCCACGAAAACCTTGTTGCGCTCAAGAAGAATGAAATTTCTGAAAGCGACAGAGGCAGCATGTCGGGTGAGGGAGTCTACCAAATCAAGGTCTTGTCTGCGATAAGCAGGTTCCAGCTGGCGGTTCAACGCTTCATAGTCTTCAATATCGCCCTCATCCCACTCACGCGTATCAGTTTGGCCTGCTTCCGCGGCACTTGCTTTTCGGATGAAGTCATCGCTTTGTTCATAGGTCTCTAGTCCCACAGTCTGCCTCCCCATCTTCTTGGCAACTTGGTAGATATGCATATCCAACCAGGTATCCTCTTCAAAATCGCTCGACAATCCACCTTCGCCGTATCTGAACATCAGATAATTCAGCACATCCGGTTCGTAGCTAAGTATTTCTTGCACGCGTTCATGCGGGGAAAGACCATTACCCGGCCTCCAAAAACCTTTGAGATATGGCAAAGGGGAATCTGAATCAAACTGCTCGTAATAGTCTTCATCCAAAGAACCCGTACCCAACCAGTTTGCAATCTGCGGGTCGTTGAATAGCGCCTTCAACCATTCTTCGGGCTCGAGCTCCAAGGCAACGACATCAGCAGACTGAATACAGTCGTAGAAAGGATCGCCCAACTGAAAGGCCAATTTCCCACTAATGTGCATTGTACCATAAAGATAGGAGGGCTTATCCAAGCCGTTTCCTGAAACCTTCCACAATAAACTCTGATATCGCTGCTGGCCAATCGCCGCCAGCGCCACGCTGAACAATAAAAGCGTTGCGCTCAGATTTACCAGGTACTTCATGGAAAAGAAACGGTTCAAAAGGGTCGTTATCCGGTCAAAAATAGGAAGTATATCCGTCGAAGTGAGCAGAATTGTTCGATGATAGCCGAAATCGATTATTTTTGCCGCCGCATAACATTGAAAAATATGTCAAAACAAGACACACCGAAAGAAGAAGCAATTGTTGACATCCAACAAGTAGCATCGAAGACCGAGCAATTTTTCGAACAAAATCGCAAAGCCATTTCTCTTGGAATGGGTGCAGTTGTGATTGTATTGGGCGGATTCTTCGCTTTTCAATTCCTCTACAAGAAGCCCCGTGAAGTGGAAGCTTCAAACGCAGCCATTCGCGCCGATTTATTGGTGGAAATGGACTCCATACGTTTGGCTGTTCAAGGTGATGCCAACTTCGAGGGTTATGAAGCTATTGCCTCTAACTACAGCGGAACCAAGGTTGCAGACCGTGCACATTTTTGGTGCGGAGTTTACTACCGCGACATAGCAAAAGACTATAGCGCGGCTCTGGAACATTTCAAGCAAGCAAGTTTTACTGACGAAGCTATGAGTGTTGAGTTGACCGGCTGTATCGGCGATATGTATGTAATGTCGAATGACCTGGAGCAAGGTGCCTCTTGGTTGGAAAAAGCTGCTAAGCAAGCTAACTCCAGCGCGAGCCGCGATTTTACAGGCCCTTTATATAACTTAAAGGCTAGTAAAGTATACATGGAATTGGGCAACAACAGTAAAGCTGAAGCCTTGTTACAATATGTGGTGGATAACTACGACAAGCGTTCACAGGAATACGGCGAAGCTGAAAAGCTTCTCGCATTTTTGAAGGCTAAGGGTTAATCCCATGGCAACCCACAATCTTTCTGCATACAACAAAGAACATCTTCCCGATGCACAGTCCATGCGCATCGGGATTGTTGTTTCTGAATGGAACGATCACATAACTTCCAATCTGCTCAAGGGTTGTGTAGAAGCATTAACTGATTGCGGGGTAATCAGTAAAAATATCATGGTTGCGCATGTGCCCGGGAGCTTCGAACTTTCTCTGGGTGCTCAATTACTTTTCGAAAACCACAAACCGGAAGCAGTAATCTGCTTGGGTTGCGTTATACGAGGAGAAACGGCCCACTTCGATTTCGTGAGCAACGCATGCGCCACCGGCATTCAGCAACTTTCACTCAAAATGGGCAAACCTGTCATCTTCGGTGTGCTCACCGACGACACCGAAGAACAGTCCATCGCTCGTAGTGGAGGAAACAAAGGCAACAAAGGCACTGAAGCCGCCATTACAGCCATTAAAATGGTTGGTCTGCAGCGTGAGCTGGAAAGCAATAATTGGTAGTCTGAAATCTTCTATACTTCCATTTCCTGGAATGACAACTCTTCCTTTCCTTTCTTGGTAAGGCGATATCCTGAGTTGTTCTTATTCATGATATAACCGTCGAGGTATAGATTGGCAACTCTCTCACCCAACTGAGCGCTACGCGTAGAAGAAGCATCGTCGTGCTCAATCCTGCTCCAAAAAGCAGTCTCGAGCTGACTGAGTTTGATGAGCTCGTTTTTGTTATTCTTCTTGTAGGTTTGAATGATATCGAGAATGACGTAGTCGTATTTATCCAGAAACATGAGCAGTATGGTTGGCCGGTTAATTTAGCTTGGCGTGTTAACGCGGTGCTAATATAGAAAATACAATGGGCGTGTTTTGTGAGCAACTCGTAAACTTTTGCTCACAACTTTTCAACCTTGCAAAACAGCTTGGCAAGGCTCCCTTTTTGATATTCATAAATCATTCAATCATTTTGAATTACTTTGCATCCACTGACAAAAACCTTCATGAAAAAATTACACCTCGTTTTTTGCACTGCCGCTGCGCTGAACACTACAGCCCAAATCACCATCAATAGTAATCATCTTCCCAATGCAGGAGATTTATTGTTCACACGAGCAGCCACCTTGCTCACGGACATTGATTTGGAAGCAACAGGTCCCAACTATGCCTGGAACTTCGGTGAAGATGTCATACAAGCAGGAGCCTTAGATGCCGGCACTGAATGCGCTGATCTTGGCAGCCTTTCCCTGGTCGATCAACTCTTTTTTAATAATCCCCTTTATCCTGAATACAACTCAGATTTTGGAATTGGTGCTGCACTTCTCGATAATCCGGTAATCAGTATTGAAGATGCCTATCAGATCTATAAAAACAGCGGAGGCGTATATGCTATGACAGGCATTGTTGCCACAGTCGCAGGCGTGCCGCTGAATGCCCAATATGATGACCGAGATATAATCTACGACTTACCTCTTACCTATCCCTCATCAGGAAACTCACATTCTGTTTTAGAATTGGATGTTCCAACGCTTGCTTATTATGGAACCGATCAATACCGTAACTACGTGTGTGATGGTTGGGGAACACTCACCCTATACGGACAATCATTCGATGTACTAAGGGTAAAATCAACACTCATCGGATTCGATTCTGTATCAGTCAACTTTAATGATTTGCCTTTCGGGTTTCAAATACCTAAAGATATAACCACCTATCAATGGTTGAGTACTGATTTCAAAGTTCCTGTTCTGGAGGTTATATCTACTGGAGGTGGATTTGGAGGTGCACAAATCACAGCTCGCACAGCCGATTTGGGTGTTGGCATCCAAGAGTCTTCTTCCGTTATGATGAGAGTTTTTCCCAATCCAACTGCCTCAGAACTCTTAATAAGCGGCGATATTTCATCAGATTACTACACCATCATGAATGTCGCGGGTCAAAAGGTGAAAGAAGGAACTCACGCAAACAATCGCATTGACGTGCGCGAATTAGCCGATGGCATCTACATTTTGCGCTTAGAACAAGACGGTCTATATAAACAAGCCCGTTTTCTCAAACGATAACCTTTAATTACCGCACGGATAATCCGAGGATCCATTTGGATCGCAAAAGTTTAGACCATCCGTGTACTCTATGTTGTTACAGAGTGCCCCCAGGTTTCCGGTATTAGGCTGATTGTTGTTGTCGAAAGCAATTAAAGGCAATCCAATCAGATTGCGCGTTCCGCGAGAAGCGAATAACCCAATACCATTGCTTACATTGGTGTAAATAGGTCTTTCCTGTGCGACTCCGGTTGAAGGTGAATTGACTTCGATATACGACTTGAGATCATTGTTACCCATCGTAAGCATCACATCAAAGCACTCTGTACGCTGCTGTTGGGTATCGTAAGTCCCGATAACCCTGCGAATTCGTTGGTCTGCAACCAGATTATTCTGAAGGAATGAGAAGAATGCTTCGCCATCGAAGGTAAGTTTGAGCATCTGACCACTCGTAATCTCCTCCTCGGAAATACTGCCCAAGTAATAATCCAAAAATTTGGGCGTGACACTTATTGGAGGCACTGTCCAATCGGTTGAGGCAAAAACCTCTTCGGTGAAATGGAATCGCAATCTGGCATCATACACATTCGCATTTGTCGCTGCATTCCATCGAATAGCCACCTCAGACGTATAATTATATCCACCGCTGGTTGAAAGTGATGCCAGAATGAAGGTAGCATTTTGCTGGGGAGTAAGCCAAGAGAAACTACTGTAGCTGACAACCTTCGTTAATGCCGTGACCTCTCTTCCGTCGGTAAATTCCAACACAATGCGATATTCGGAATTCTGATCAAGCCCGGGCGCCGACGGAACGAAGTAATACATCGTTTGCTCCGGTCCATAGAAGATACCATTCATTTGACGATTACTAACCGTTGTCGAAATAAGCTCATACTCTTCAACAACATCACCATCCACAATTCTCTCTACCACCTTCCTTTGAAAATCATCGTCCGAATACTCTGAACTATCACGGACAGCCGCGTAGTCATTATTGTTACCCTCGCCAAGAAAAGTCCTGTTGATTTTAATCCACTGCGTGTCTTGCACCGAAATAACGTTATCGCCATTGTAATCAGGATCCAACAATCCAAATATGACTGTTGTGTTTTTATAAGGCGCATTCAAATCCACTTCCGTTTCGCAAGAAGCAAACAGAGCAGCAAAGGCTATGAATAGATATATTGACTTTTTCATAATAGGCTGAATAATACAAGAGATGACAAATGTACCCTATCCAGTTAAATACAATGCATGCTCGTTTTAAAGAAAACAGAAGATCAAATAGACAGAAGAAAAGCGAGCGTATCGACACCGTCGGCGTAATCCCAGAGCTCGGGGCGCTGACTTCCACCGAAGGGAATATCAGTACGACTTACGATACATTGAATTTCTTCTGCTCGAAAAGTCAAGTTTCTGCGCAACTCGTTCTCATCGTTAAAATGCTCGTAATACAGACTGCCCGTAGGTGAGGCAAGTGAAGTTTCTTCCTTCAACAATAAAAAACCATTGTCGAGGAGCTTTTCATTGTTGAGCAACCACACCGCCTTATTATAGTCGTAATTATTTGCATACTTATGATGATGAATTATCGCATTGTATTCATACAACGCATTAAAAAGTCTGTCTATCTCAAATCCATCAGGTAAGTATACCTTCGAAACATTTCGACATCCCAGCCCGAAATAGGCAAAAATGTCGCGTCCAAGCGAATTAAGCTCATCATCGGTCTCTTCACCACTTAGTATGGCAACGCTCGTGCGACCTTTCCGAATAATGTGCGGCAGATGACCGAAATATTGCTCGAAATAACGGGACGTATTATTGCTGCCCGTGGCAATGACTGCTTCCATGTCCTTCATGAGGCCGTTGGCAAATTCAATCTGATGCTCGACGGTTTCATCGAAACGCATGAGAATTTTCAGCAAGGCGGGCATAAGCAAATTATCGTCAGAAGAAAGTTTTATGAAAGCAGCGTGGCCGCTTAGCAACACACTCAACACATCGTGCAAGCCTACCAGTGGCAGGTTGCCCGCGCAAATGATGCCCACCTTCCTGGCATCGGTACTTTCATTCCAAGTATACCGCTCAAGCCATTGACCAATTTTCTCGCCGGTGAGTTCCTCACTCCAGGCGAACAAAGCCCTTCGAATATTGTTTTCCGTGAACCATCCATTGTGATGAACATGCGTTTCAATGATTCGATTGAGCTCCTCGAATTCTTCTGTTGTTACTCCCGACTCATATCCGGGCCACGCCGAAGAGGTGCCAAGGGCACCGAAAATTCGACCCCACTGATCGATTGCACGAATTCGGTATTCCGATGGTTTACGCATACTTCACAAGGTATTATTTTTGTGCCGCAAAATTAGAAAGTATAGACCATGGCTATAATGATTACCGACGAATGCATCAACTGTGGTGCATGTGAACCAGAATGTCCCAACCACGCAATCTACGAAGGTGGCGCCGAATGGAAGTATTCTGAGGGCACGGGCCTGCGCGGCATTTTCACACCTCTCGGGAAATCGAGCGAACTGGATGCCGATTCCAACCAAAATCCGGTAAGCATGGATGTCTACTACATCGTTTCAGACAAATGCACCGAGTGCGTCGGCTTCCACGATGAACCTCAGTGCGCAGCGGTATGCCCTGTTGACTGCTGTGTTGACGACCCCGGACACCGCGAGACGGAGGAGCAACTCAAGGCAAAGAAAGAATTCATGCATTTGTAAGATTATCGAACAATAATCTCGTCACAGAACAACCATGATGGCTCACCCGGAGCGTCATGCCATTCGGGGCAGACACCGTGATTAGCTGCAACCATCTTTACGAAGCGGGCCTTTTCATTGATTCGTTTTAGCAAGAAAGGTTCAAAGAATTCTCCCTCTGCTTTTTCATCTGTTTTACTTTCCGCTTTTCCAACGCTTTTCCATTCTTTTCCGTTCTCACTCACCAAATACTCCACCGATTTCGGGAGAAAAATCCACGCGTTACCATACATGAACCAACGGGTCTCGAATTCCCGGATTTCGGTTGAAGCTCCCAAATCGATGACCGCTTCCATGTCCTTTCCTTGCACAGCCTGCCAAGCGCCATCGCGGAAATTCGTTGATCCCAATCGACCGTCTACCAGGGCGTTGATTCCTCCTCCTGTATACCAAGGCGACGGTTCATAGGCAAGATTGAGCGAGTCGCCCATTGCCAGATGTGGCTCAAACCACCACTGCATAGGCTCTGTATAACGCATGCCGCTCATGGTAGCCTCAGCGGTTAAAACCGCGGGACCATCAATCACAATCGGTCCAGCATACGGAACGAACTTATTGTCGGGGTTGCCTCCTGCCGGTGCCATTGCATAAGAAACAGCAATTTGCTGGAACGCGGGCTTCAGCTCTATGGAAAGCGTATTCTCTTTAATCAAAGGGAGCATACTAACCGGCACTTTGGGAAAGCCCGGTTGGATATTGATAGCACGCATACGCGCATAATGTTCTTCCACTCGCTTATTGAATGCCGCATAATTGCGCTGGTCAGGATAGGTCCACAATACTTCTGCAAGGGCGAGCATGCGAGGAAATACCTTGCTGTCGACCGTTTCTTGAGGCGCATGCTCCGTCCACATATTGCACTCTCCACCCCGTATGTATTTCGATTCAGCAACGGAAAGAGAAGTCGGAATTGGATTGAAATTATAGACCTCTTCCATATCCGTAGAACTCAATCCGTAATCGAAATAGCAATGGCTGGTGGGCGACATTACTACATAATGGCCAGACTTTGCTGCGTGCTCTCCACCTTCCATGCCCCTCCAACTTTGTATCATGGCATCGGCAGGAATTCCACCTTCTAAAATCTCATCCCAACCAATAATACGCTTGCCCTTACTTTGAAGGAAGGCAGCGATACGCTCAATAAAATAAGTCTGAAGTTCAGCCTCATCTTTCAGTTTTTCCTGCTTGATTCTGCGCTGACACTTTTCACACTTCTCCCAGCGAAACTTCGGTGCTTCATCGCCGCCAATATGTATGTAGGGTGATGGGAAAAGCTCGCAAACTTCAGTGAGCACATTTTCCAAAAAATCGAACGTGTAGTCATCACCTGCGCAATAGATATCCTTGAATACCCCCCATTCATTTTCTACTTGAATCGGTGCATGTGTACAACTCAATGCAGGATAAGCGGCAATAGCCGCACTCGAGTGACCTGGCAACTCTATTTCCGGTATGACCGTTATGTGCCGCTGCGCAGCATAGGCCACAACTTCTCTGATTTGTTCTTTTGTATAAAAGCCACCGTACTTCGTTCCATCCTTTTCTGTGCGCCACGCCCCAACTTCGGTCAACAGGGGATACTTATCGATCTGAATTCGCCAACCCTGATCTTCGGTAAGGTGCCAGTGAAGCACATTCATTTTATAGTATGCAAGTGCATCGATATACTTCTTGATGAAGTCAACCGTCATAAAGTGCCGGCAGCAGTCGAGCAATAAACCGCGATGTGGGAATTTCGCACCGTCCTGTATGAGCATAGTCGAAAGTTGCAAGGGCAACTTGAGTTTCTTTTGCTCTGCCTCGAGCGGAAGCAATTGACGAAGCGTTTGAACACCGTAAAAAACACCTTCGTCAAACTCAGCGTTGATGAGAATACCCTTGGGTATTATATTCATTCGATAGCGAGATCGATCGGCCTGAAGGGCTCGCCTGCGCAGTGAATCAGGTAAGCTTTTCAAACTTAACTCAGTCAGTTCACTGCTTTTTTTCGATGCGCTGAGGGCTATGAAATTTTCCTGTGGCATAGCACTCATATCTACGACCTGATATTTTTTACCACAGGCTTCGAATAACCACTGTGCTAAAAACTCAGCTTCGCCCTGTGCATTTCGATTTGCTGCAATCACTGTCTGCTCATTGAGAATGAACTGTGCTGAACCAATATTCCATTGATCGGGCTGAGGGATGACATTCATTTGCGCTAACATCAGCGTCTTCGTGAAAAACAGAGCAAGCGTTAGGGTAATTATTCGAATCATATTTCTAGTGCTGGTTGATAAGGTTATAAGTATGAACAGCAGCAATTGCAGCTGTCTCTGTTCGCAGACGAGCGTTGCCCAGACTGACGCCTTTGAAAGAATAGCCTTGTGCAGCGATTACTTCGGCCTCAGAAAAATCGCCTTCAGGACCTATGGCGATGTAAACTGCAGGAAGCGCCAATGACGAAAAACCTGCTAAGGGCTTATGAATAACGGATGTCGAAGTGCCGGTAGAAGTGAGTTGCAGAGTTTCGCCATTTGGGTTCAACTGAATCGAGTCGCGCAGGAGCACACGAGGTAAATGCTCCATGCAATGCGCAATGAAACGCTGCCCGGCCTCAATTCGCTTTAACCAAGCGAGAAAGTCAACCGTCTCATTTATTCGTGGCATAAAGGTTCTCTGTGATTGCTTCAAAGCGGCAATGGCAACGCGGTTGATGCGTTCAACAGAAATGCGAGAACGCTCAGAATGATCGCAGTTCAGCAGGCTTATTTCACCAACACCCAACTCAACGGCCTTTTCCACCATCCACTCAATGCGATCTGCATTTTTCGTGGGAGCTATTCCAAGATGCAAGGGAACGTATGAATCGAGCGTTGTTAATTCCTCTTCAACGCGGGCTGAAACCCTGTGCTTGTCCAACGAAAGTTCAGCCCGGAAAAGATCGCCTCTCCCATTGGTCAGTTCCACATGATCTCCTGACTTCAAACGCAACGCCTTTGAAATGTGCGTTGCTTCGGATGAATCGAACTCAACACTTTGGTTTATTGCAGCTTGCGCATGATAGAAAAAGGTGGTGCTCATTTTTTCAAAAATCGGGTATAGGCCAATAACGCTCCAGCATAAGGCTCTCTAAAATTCCAATTGCCCACTCCGAAAAGGGTGATCGCTGAATATTTACCCAATCTCAAACCCGCTTCCACTTGAAAAGGAACCCCGAGTGTCAATCCCGTGATATATTCATTATCGTAATCTGCCTTGCGGCAATATTGACGCACATTGAAGCCAAAACCCATTGCCCCCGTCACATACCAACTTCTGCCTCCCCAGCCATCACCCCAAAGCACTCCGAATTCAGAAAGCTTATTATGTCTGTCCGTGCAAGAATCGTCTGGTGCCATCCAAAGTTCCTGAGTAAATGCCGCCCGAACTTGAACCAGAGATCCCTCCCCTCGCTTGGAATATGAAACCATACTCTGCCATGACCAATAGTCGGATGTATTGATTCCTCCCGCCACATTAAACCAGCGACTTCCACGCAGAGGATTATCTTCATATTGCCCCATTACACGGATAGAGGAAATGATCAGAACAAGAATTAAAATGCTATTTTTCAGAAAATTAAACATAACTTGATATCAACCCATAACCTGCTTTGCGTGCACAATAACGAAGTTTATACAGGTTGTTTTTAAGCCAAAAATCTTTTTTTTCCATACTAGCCTGTTTTTCATGAACAACGCCGTACATTTGCACCCCTAAAATCAATACTTGTTAACCGGGTTTCGTACCCTACAAACAAAAAATTATGGCAGTAAAAATTCGACTTCAACGTCACGGTAAGAAAGGAAGCCCTTTCTACCACATTGTAGCAGCAGACTCACGTTCACCACGCGATGGTAAGTTCATTGAGCGCATTGGCAGCTACAACCCCAACACTAACCCGGCTACTATTCAGCTGGACAATACAAAAGCCCTTCAGTGGCTCAACAACGGTGCGCAACCAACTGATACGGTTCGCGCTATGCTGAGTTATACCGGAGTTCTTTACCGTCAGCACCTTCAAAAAGGAGTGCTGAAAGGTGCCTTGACCCAAGAAGAAGCAGACAAGCGCTTCGAATCTTGGTCAGCTGAGAAGAGCAACAAGGTACAAGGTAAGAAAGACCGCCTGGCTAAAGAAAAGAACGACAACCTCAGCAAAATGCTGAAGCACGAGCGTGAAGTAAGCGAAAACCGTCTGAAAGCTATCACCGCTGCAGCCGAGGCAGCTAGCGCAAGCGCTGCTGAAGCCCCTGCCGCAGAGGCACCTGCAGAAGAAGCACCTGCTGCTGAAGAAGCAAACGACAACGCTGAAGCATAATTCACACGATACGTATAAAAGCCACTCTGCGGAGTGGCTTTTTTTTTCATCCACAGAACCATGACTTCTATTCCTGACAAGCAAGAACTGCACGCCATCGGCTACTTTTCGAAACTACATGGCTACAAAGGAGAACTGACTGCCGCCCTGGACACGGGCGACATCCACGATTACGAGGATTTGGAAATACTTTTTCTGGACATTAAAGGAACGCTGGTGCCCTATTTCGTTGAGTCGCTTGAGTACAAAACCAACACCGCCGCCAAGGTGAAATTGGAGGGAATCGACACGGAAGAGAAAGCCAAAGCACTGGTAAAATCGACCATCTACATCAACCGAAGCGACATGAGTGAACCCGATACAGATCGCGCCGCCCTGCGCGCCATCACCGGTTACACGGTTTTCGACTCCGAACAGGGTGAGATTGGGGTAGTAGACCACATCGAAGAATCACCCAACAATCCACTCCTGGTAATTCTCAGCGGGAAGAAGGAAATTCTCCTGCCGCTAAACGGCGATTTTTTCGAATCAATTGACCACGAAAAACGCGAGGTGCACATTGATGCTCCGGAGGGTCTTATTGACTTCTACCTGAGTCAATAACTGTAGTCTCCGGTTTCAATATCTTTTGTAAAACTTCACCTATGTTACCGCATGAATGACGGTTGAAATAGCCGTACATTCGCGCCCGAACAAAAAACTTCTGATAACGATGAGCAAGGTTTTCGATCTCGATATGATTAAGGCCGTTTACAGCCGTTTTCCGCAACGTGTGGAAGCTGCTCGAAACGTAACCGGCAAGCCCCTAACCCTTACCGAAAAAATCTTATACACACACCTTTGGAGCGGTGATGCCAACACCGCCTTTGAGCGCGGTAAAAGCTATGTGGATTTTGCCCCCGACCGCGTGGCCATGCAAGATGCAACTGCCCAAATGGCATTGCTCCAATTTATGCAAGCAGGTCGTAAAAAAGTGGCCGTGCCCAGCACGGTTCATTGCGATCACCTTATACAAGCCCGCGTAGGCTCTTCTCAAGATTTGAGTGATGCTCTCTCCAAGAACAACGAGGTATTCAACTTCCTATCTTCTATTTCCAACAAATACGGCATCGGCTTTTGGAAGCCCGGTGCCGGTATCATTCACCAGGTTGTTTTGGAAAATTATGCCTTCCCCGGAGGAATGATGATTGGTACAGACTCCCATACGGTTAATGCAGGTGGCTTGGGCATGGTGGCTATTGGTGTTGGTGGAGCCGATGCCATGGATGTAATGGCCGGTATGGCGTGGGAATTGAAATTTCCGAAGCTCATCGGCATCAAGCTTACCGGAAAGCTCAATGGCTGGTGTTCAGCAAAAGACGTGATTCTGAAAGTAGCCGGCATTCTTACCGTGAAGGGCGGTACCGGTTGCATCGTAGAATACTTCGGTGAAGGTGCTCAATCTCTTTCCTGCACCGGTAAAGGAACCATCTGCAACATGGGGGCTGAAATCGGAGCGACTACTTCAACCTTTGGCTACGACGATAGCATGGAGCGCTACCTGCGTTCTACCGGACGTCCGGAAGTAGCTGATTTAGCGAACGCTATTCGTGAGCACCTCACAGGCGACGCCGAAGTGTATGCCAACCCGGAGAACTTTTTCGATCAGGTTATCGAAATAAACCTCAGCGAGTTGGAACCACACCTCAACGGACCATTCACTCCCGATTTGGCAACGCCCATTTCTAAAATGAAAGAAGAGGCTGCCAAAAACAATTGGCCAACAAAAGTGGAGGTAGGGTTGATTGGCTCTTGTACCAACTCATCTTACGAAGACATTGCCCGCTCAGCTTCGTTGGCGAAGCAAGTCATTGCCAAAAATCTCAAGCCAAAGGCCGAGTTTAGCATCACGCCTGGAAGTGAAGTCGTGCGTTTCACCATTGAACGCGATGGCTTCATCGACACGTTCAACCAAATGGGCGCAACAGTATATGCAAACGCATGCGGGCCATGCATCGGTATGTGGGCTCGCGTCGGTGCCGAGAAAAAAGAAAAGAATACGATCGTTCACTCGTTCAACCGAAACTTCCAGAGCCGCAACGACGGCAACCCCAATACACTTGCGTTTGTCGCATCACCTGAGCTGACAACTGCTTTAGCCATTGCGGGGGATCTCACTTTCAATCCGATTACAGACACTTTGGTGAATGAGAAAGGAGAGCAAGTGAAACTAGATCCACCAACCGGCGACGAGTTGCCAACGAAAGGCTTTGACGCAAAAGATCCGGGCTATCAGGCACCTGCAGAAGACGGAAGCGGAGTGGAAGTTAGTGTAGCTCCTGATAGCGAGCGACTTCAGTTGCTTGCCCCATTTTCAGATTGGGATGGTCAAAACATTACCGGAGCTCGAGTGCTTATCAAAGCTAAGGGCAAGTGCACCACCGACCATATCTCGATGGCAGGCCAGTGGCTGCGCTTCCGCGGACATCTAGACAACATTGCCAATAACACACTCATTGGTGCCACCAACTTCTTCAATGGCGCGCAAAACAGTGTAAAGAATCAATTGACAGGCAACTACGATGAAGTGCCAAAAGTTCAACGCGCTTACAAAGCTGCAGGCGTGCCAACCCTTGTTGTCGGCGACCAGAACTATGGAGAAGGATCATCGCGCGAGCACGCAGCTATGCAGCCTCGACATTTGGGAGTTCGGGCCATTCTTGTAAAGTCGTTCGCTCGCATCCACGAAACGAATCTGAAAAAGCAAGGTATGCTTGCACTTACTTTCATCAACGAAGCTGACTACGATAAAATTCAGGAAAACGATACAGTAAATTTCATTGACCTGGTTTCCTTCACCCCCGAAAAGCCTCTGCATCTCGAGTTGGTGCATGAAGACGGCTCGAAAGAAACTATCGCCGTGAACCACACATATAACGCACAACAGATTGAGTGGTTTAAGGCTGGTGGTGCGTTGAATTTGATACGCCAAGGTTTAGCGCAGTAATTCTGCCTGATTTCATATTTCAAAAAGCCCCAATTGGGGCTTTTTCTTTTTCAGCCCGTAATGGTCGTTCTCAGGTATTCTCCTTTTCCCTTTTCAACCTTATTTTCGCCACATGACATCCGCAAAGCAACGTACCCTTAAAACAGCCATTACTCTCACGGGAGTAGGCCTTCACACAGGATCGACCGTGAATGTGCACATTCTTCCTGCACCCGAAAATCACGGTTACGTTTTTCAGCGCACCGATCTGGACGGTCAACCTACCATACCGGCTGATTGCGACCTAGTGGTAAGCACTCAGCGAGGCACAACGCTCGAACACAAAGGAGCGAGAGTGCACACTACCGAACATATTCTCGCAGCGATATATGGCTGTATGATCGATAACGCCATTATTCAACTTGATGGACCCGAGGTGCCTATTATGGATGGGAGCTCCAAACTATTCGTTGACGCAATTCTATCAGCCGGAATTGAAGACCAGGATGCCGAAAGAAAGTATCTCGTTTTGAATGAGAACATCGCTTACGAGGACAAGGAGAAAAATATTGAGATGCTCGCGGTGCCTACCAATGGCGGAGAATTCCGACTAACTGTGATGGTTGATTATAATTCACCTGTGCTGGGAACACAGCACGCCCACATGTATGAGTTAGACCATTTCAATGAAGAGATTGCAAGCTGCAGAACATTTGTGTTTTTAGGCGAGTTAGCCATTTTAGCCAAGAACGGTCTCATCAAGGGTGGAAGCCTTGACAACGCTATAGTTCTGGCTGAGCGTGTATACAGTGACTCAGAAATAAAGGACATATTAAAACAACTAGGACGAGAAAATCTCGACGTTCGTGTTGAAGGAATGGGCGTGCTTAATACGGTGAAACTTCAATTTGAAAACGAGCCAGCGCGTCATAAACTCTTGGACATAGTAGGAGATCTTGCCCTAACCGGCCGATTTATTCGTGGACACATACTCGCGGCGCGACCCGGACATTTCGGCAATGTTGAGTTTGCTAAAATCCTGAAAGGTCTTGCGAAAAAACAAAAAGACGCAGCGCCAACTTTCGACATTTTCAAAAAACCTCTTTACGACATCAACGATATCTCGAAGATGCTTCCGCATCGATACCCTTTCTTGTTAGTCGATAAAATTCTGGAGATGGATGAAGCCGGCATTGTGGGCATCAAGAACGTCACGATGAACGAACCCTTTTTCCAAGGGCATTTCCCCGGCAACCCCGTTATGCCGGGAGTATTACAAGTAGAAGCAATGGCACAGGTGGGTGGAATTTTTGCGCTGTCACAGGTGGAAGACCCGGAAAATTACAGCACCTACTTCATGAAAATTGATGGCGTTAAATTCAAGCTGAAAGTTCTTCCCGGTGATACTATTATTTTTAAATTAACACTCGAAAGCCCCATTCGCAGAGGGTTGGTGAATATGAGAGGCGTCGCCTATGTGAACGGAAAAGAAGCTTGTGAAGCACTTATGCTGGCTCAGGTAGTGCGTGATCGTGTTGCGAAAGAAACTAATCAAGAAGCAACCGCATGAATACCATGAATCATATACACCCCGATGCCCGCATCGGTAACAACGTTGAAATTGGTGCGTTTACCACAATAGCTGCTGACGTTGAAATCGGAGAAGGCACGTGGATTGGTCCTAACGTGACCATTATGGACGGAGCCCGAATCGGCAAGCATTGCAGAATTTTTCCGGGTGCTGTCGTTTCGGCTGTGCCTCAAGACCTCAAATTCGACGGCGAGATAACAACGGCAGAAATTGGCGACTATACCACCATTCGAGAGTGCTGCACCATCAACCGAGGCACGAAAGACAAATTCAAAACCATCGTCGGAAGCCATTGCTTGCTCATGGCATATGTACACATTGCGCATGATGCTTCGGTAGGTAATCATTGTGTTATTGCCAATAGCGCTAACATCGCAGGCCACGTAGATATTGAAGATTGGGTAATTATTGAGGGGGTAGTAGCTATTCAACAATTTGTGCGTATTGGTCAGCACGCTTTCATCGCCGGTGGCAGCTTGGTGAGGAAAAATGTCCCTCCATACGTTAAAGCAGCGCGCGAACCACTCAGCTATGCAGGAGTCAATACGGTTGGTTTGCGTCGAAGAGGATTTGATAATGAAGTGATCGCCCATATTGAAGATGTCTATCGGATGATATACGTTCACAATAGCAATATGAGTCGGGCGATGCATGCCGCTGAACTTGAATTACCCAATACCGAGCACAAGCAAATAATTCTCGACTTCATCAGAGCAAGCGACAAAGGAATTATTCGCGGACCTCAGGGACTATAAGCCATTGAAAGTTCAGCTGGACCATATTTCGAAACGCTTCCAAAAACAATGGATATTTCAAGGAATTTCCTGCACCATTGAATCCGGTTCGCAAATCGCTGTGCTGGGTAATAACGGTTCAGGCAAATCCACCTTTCTTCAAATCATCGCTGGTTTTGCTTCACCATCAGAAGGTACTTTGACTTGGCATTTGAGTGGCGCAGCAATCAAACGAGAACAGCTCTATCGGCATGTAGCCATTTGTTCACCTCTCATCCAATTGTGGGATGACTTGACGCTTCATGAAAATCATTCTTTATTCATTGAATTCAAAGAAATGCCCGGAATTTCTAACTCAACAGAGTTTGCACGAGTTCTTGAACTGGAAAAACATTTGCACAAGCCCTTAAAATCTTTTTCTAGCGGTATGAGACAAAGGGTAAAACTTGGGCTGTCGGCTATGAGCGATGCTCCGCTGCTTCTGCTCGATGAGCCTTGTTCGCATTTAGATGCCGAGGCAGTAAAATGGTACCAATCGCTCATGCAACAATACACTCAAGATAAAACTGTAATCATTGCTTCTAATCAGGATGAAAGGGAAACGTTCAACTGCCGAAATCACATCGACATCAATCTCTATAGATCCTGAACCTGATGACCCGGACGAAGCAAGTCGTTGACGGTTTTTACCGGATTAAAGGTAGATATTGGCACTTCCACAAATACAGTATTCCAAAGTGCCATCGCTCCATTCCATAGGCCCGGCCATTCCAAAGCCTTAAGAACAACACCTTGCTGAAACTTCTCCGTAACGAAGCCGGACGTATAATCAATAAATTCCTCTAGTCGATAATTTTCACCTTTCGAATTTCGGATGCTACAAGCGATATCTACCGGATTAAAGTGAGTCGCCGACATGAGGATTTTTACCTGTTGCGCATCGGTCATTTCAACTTGACTTCGTTCCACAATTTGCTTGCTTATGTATCCTCCCTGCATCTTGACCCAAAAAGGTCCGCCTCCGGGCTCGCCTTCGTTGCGCACCATACCGCAAACTCGCATAGGGCGGTCGAGCCTCAGCATAGCATATTGATGAAGCTGTTCACGGGTCATTCCCAAAGGTAAGCCGGGCTGAAACCAGGTTTGAATAAACTCCAAAGCCTCGTCAAGCCGGGAGTCATCCTTCTCAAGGCTCGCCATTAAATCAAAAACACGTGTGCGCAAATCGACAAGAAGACCTCCTATCACCTGTTTATACAGAATTGTATCGGGCAAGCCTCCACGCACCGTCACATTATCGATATTTTTAATGAAGATTACATCCGCGTGGAGTTGCTGCAGATTGTATATGAGCGCTCCGTGTCCACTAGGTCGAAACACCAGATTACCCTCTGAATCACGAAACGGTTCATTCCCCTTTGTGAGGGCAAGGGTATCGGTGGACGAATTCTGATCACTGTAAGTCAATTCGAAATGATCATAATCGAACTGCTTCAGTTTCTTGTCAAAATAATCCTTGACTCTTTCGGCGTGATGCGGAGCAAGTGTAAAATGAATTCTGCATTTTCCATCTGACTGCTTGGCATAGGCCACCGATTCGTACAGGTGCTCATCAAAGGCGCAACACTGTTCGTCCGGGTATTTGTGAAAAACAACAAGTCCCTTCAATTGGTCATCGTAATTCAGCCCTTCCTCTCGCAAGATGAATTCGAAAATCCTTCCCCAATCATTATTTGTTCTTAGGACTTCCAGATCAAGCCCCGATTCCCTCATTGTCTCGTGAAGGAGAGATATGAACGGAAATTGATCAAATCGTAAAATAAACTCCTCTGTAAGCTCTGAAACATTTTCCTCATTGTAATTATAGAGATGCTTGAACATACGACTTGCAGCCCCTGAAGCCGGAACGAACTTCTGAATTGTCAACCTTTGCCGAGCGGATTCGAAGATGCGGCTATAATTCAAACAATCTGTTGCACTCATTGCCAGTATTCCATCACCGGCCGTGCAAGGGCGATCTAACCGCGCAGGTTGTGTATCATGAATAAACTGATGAATTTGCTGCAATACCGCATTTACGCTCATACCGCGCAGCCTCAAAAGCTCTTCATCTCGTTCATTAAATGGCATACCTGCATTTTTTCGCGAAGATAATTGTTCCTTCAAATCATAATAAAAAGAAAACCGCCAGGCTCAAATCCGAAGATTCTCACCATGGCGGCCCTCCACCCTATTTCGGTTGAATATTGTTGGCTTAGGCTGCGGGTCGTTGAATCGCCTCCATCAGCTGGTTATATACTATCTGGCAGTTTTGCTTCACTCGACCAACTAGAAAAGGCAGTCCATCAAGATTTCGGAGATACTTAGAATCCTGCTCAATCTGAACTATGTCCGCTTCCATATCTTTGATACCGAGCATGGCTACAGAGCTTTTTGCTTTGTGAGCCAGCGGATGCAACGAAAGAGGCTCATTCTTTCGCACGCACTCTTCCATTTCATTCACATACTTGGGAACTTGCTGCAAGAAGAGCACAATGATGTTGTTGATCATCTCCCGGTTACCCTGAAATACTTGATTCAGGTAGGAGAGATCGTAGCGGGCTGTAGAATTTATTTCCATTTTTTCTCAGTTAGGTTAGGTGTTTGTACCGATGCGGTCCCATAAAGGTTTCATTATTTAAAAAAAAAATCTCGTGCACCAAAAAACGCGGGGTTTATTGCACATTAAACAGAGCTATCTATCTTGCGCCCGATGAAAAAAGTATTGGTAACAGGAGGGGCCGGATATATCGGCTCGCATACTGTAGTTGAATTGTTCAACCACGGCTTCATACCCGTTATTGTGGATAATTTTTCAAATAGCGATGAACGGGTGATGCAAGGCCTGGAGAACATACTTGGGTTCAAGCCAATTCTATATAAAGCCGATTGCGCTGATTACTCGTCGCTCAAGGAGGTATTCCGTGAAGAAACGCCTGAAGCAGTTATCCATTTTGCAGCATTCAAAGCAGTAGGTGAATCGACTGAACAACCTATCCGTTACTACCGAAATAACATCGCTTCACTGCTCACGGTTCTGGAATTGATGGAGGAATTTCAAGTTCGTGACATTGTTTTTAGCAGCAGCTGCACCGTATATGGACAGCCCGATGAACTGCCTGTCAGTGAGACCTCATCTCAAAAAAACGCCACGTCACCCTACGGTTATACGAAGCAGGTAGGTGAGCGCATCTTAACAGACGCTTGCCTTGCGAGACAGGAATTGCGTTGCGCACTCCTTCGCTATTTCAACCCCATTGGCGCGCATCCCTCAGGTCTTATTGGCGAGCTGCCATTTGGAATACCCAATAACTTGGTGCCTTACATTTCACAAACGGCAGCAGGTATTCGGGAAAAACTAATCATTCATGGTAACGATTATCAAACAGAGGATGGTACATGCATACGCGACTATATACATGTATGCGATTTAGCCATTGCACACGTTAGCGCGTTGGAATGGCTAGACACTCAATCGAAAGCTTGCGAACCATTTAATCTGGGGCAAGGTCAAGGTAATAGTGTGAAAGAAGTCATTGATACATTTGTTAGGATAAATCAAGTTCCTGTTCACGTAGAGATTGGCCCAAGAAGAGCCGGCGACGTTGAGCAGGTGTGGGCCGATGCTTCCAAGGCATTGAAGTTATTGAACTGGAAGACCGAACGGTCGCTCGCTATAGCGCTCCAAGACTCCTGGCGCTGGCAAAAGCACCTTGATAAGTAGCGCTGCTCGCTAGAACATAATAGTCTGGGAAATAATCAACCAGTTCACTACCGCTCCCAAACAGAATCCGGCATACACCTGGCCGTGCGTATGTGCATCCAGATACAGCCGTGAATAACCCGTAACTCCCGCCATCAATAAGGACAAGGCCGGATACAAGGTATCCAGATTGGGATGTATTACATTGAGTGCCAACAAGGTTCCGAATACACCACCCTGTGCAAGCATGTGTACCGAAATTTTCCAAACGCTATTAATAGTCAGGCTTATGATTAATGAGAAAATAACCGACAAAAAGAAGCTGAAAACTGTATCGGGTAAGTATGGTCCCTTCCAACGCAGCATAATGTAAGAGAGTACATAATAAAAAATAACGAGTAGGTATGGACCAAAACGCTCCTTGCGGTTTCGAAGCTCAATGCTACTGAGCATACCGTATTTAATCATGATAAGCATGCTTACTGCAGGTGCAATGATATTGACCCCGAGTAGCAGAAAAACAAAATAATCAGCCTGCGAAGGAGCGATGTAATACGGATCGATAGTTCTCACCGACATATAGATAATCAGCGGCATCCATAGCGGGTGAAATACCAGCGACAGTGCCTGGGCAAGACGATACGCGTGTGTGCGCCTTGCCGGAACTGACTCGTTTTGTGAAACTGCTTCTACCATTCCTTTCTGAGTCGTGCTACAGGTATACCTAATTGTTCTCGGTATTTCGCCACTGTGCGGCGCGCAATATTATACCCTTTATCGTTGAGAATCTTCATTAATTTCTCATCCGTTAATGGTTTCCGCTTCGGCTCGCCCTCGATAGCATCCTTTAAAATCTGCTTTACCTCTCGCGAGGACACCTCTTCACCATCGTCGGTACTCAAACTCTCGCTGAAAAAGTACTTCAACAAGTAGGTTCCATAAGGGGTTTGGATATGCTTGCTATTAGCCACCCTACTGATTGTGGAAATATCCATGTTGACTATATCTGCAATATCCTTCAGGATCATTGGCTTGAGCTTCGTCTCATCGCCCGAAAGAAAAAACTCCTTCTGATAACCGACAATGGCCTCCATGCAATAGAGCAGCGTATCGTTGCGCTGTTTGATAGCATCTATAAACCACTTGGCACTATCAATTTTTTGCTTGACGAAAAGCAACGCCTCCTTTTCCTTAGCATCTTTCACCTTCGATTTAGCGTAATGCTGCATCATTTCGCGGTACTCGCGGCTGATGCGCAACTCGGGTGCGTTTCGAGAGTTCAAAGTCAATTTCAACTCATCGTCTTCCACGGCTAATAGAAAATCAGGCACCACATGCTGAACCGTTCTGGTTGCTTCGAGCATGCTGTTCCCGGGCTTCGGATTCAAATGCAGAATTAGGTCAATAGCGGGTTTTAACTCGTCCTCCTCGATATCAAGTCGCTTGGCAATTTTCTCGTAATGTTTCTTGGTGAATTCTTCGAAATATTTCAATAGCACCCTTTCTGCCATTACCGTATCGGCATTTCGAACTTCTGCCCTACGCACCTGTATGAGAAGACATTCACGCAAATCGCGTGCGCCTACTCCCGGTGGATCTAACTCTTGAATTACCTGAAGTACTTCCTCCAAATCGGCTACGGTAGCGCTAATGTTCATGGAAAACGCCAAATCATTGGCCACTGCAGCCAACTCCCTGCGCAAATAACCATTTTCGTCGAGGTTCCCGATGAGATACTCTGCCAGAAGCCGTTGGTCCTCATCGAGCTCAGTCATACCCAACTGCGCAAAGAGCAGATCTTGGAAAGTTCTACCGGCACCCAGGGGAGTATCGCGCTCTTCATCGTCAGCACTGTGGTTGTTTACCTTCAACTTATAATCAGGAGTGTCATCATCATCAAAATAATCGGATAAATCGATTGTATCATCGTCCTGATTTTCCGTCTCTGCATCCTCCTCCTGATTCTCCTCTTGCTGGTCTTCCGATTGCTCATCCAAATCATTACCCTCTTCTAAAGCAGGGTTTATTTCCATTTCCTCCTTGATCCTCTGATCCAGCTCCATTGTAGGTATTTGCAGCATCTTCATTAGTTGAATTTGCTGAGGAGAAAGTTTAACTTGTAATTTTTGCTGTAAAGTCTGCTTCAACATAACGCATCAAACCTACATCAATTTTTGGTAACCACTGAGTTCTTATCGTTTCTTTGCCACCAATTCCATGTGGGGTAAAATTGGCGCCTTCATATTACGCTATCGATTGCCTTTGGGCGCATTGCTCATTGCACTAACAGCTGTCATGGGCTGGCAGTCTCAATATGCCCGAATGAGCTACAAGTTTGGGGGTGTATTGCCGGAAGACGACAGCACCTACATCGAATACCGCAGTTTCATCGATCAGTTCAGCGAAGACGGTAACGTTTTAGCAATCGGATACCGCGATGCCCGAATCTGGGAACTACCTAACTTTCTGAAGTGGCGACAACTGGTAAAAGACCTTCAATCCACTTCGGTAGAGGTGGATGGCCAAGCGATATCGATGGTCGACAGTATCTTCTCTACGGGAAACTGTTACAATCTGATTAAGGATACTGCGCTCCATCGCTTCGATTTTCAGCAATTGTTTCGCCAAGACCCCGCTTCACAAGAAGAGTTAGATTCCATTCGAAAGGTTTTATTCAGCCTGCCTTTTTACGAAGGACTTTTATACAAAAAAGATACTGATGCGGGCCTGATGATGGTATTCGTAAACGGCGCTCTATTCAATTCTGAAAATCGTGGTAACGCCGTTGAACGCATGCTGATGCTATCCGATCAGTTCACGCAGGAAACGGGTATTAAAACCTACGTATCCGGAATGCCTTACATACGATCGGTGATGACAGTAAAGGTCAAGGCTGAGCTGAAGTTCTTCACGATTCTATCGGCAGTCATCTGCATGACTTTGCTTCTCATCTTTTTCCGAAGCGTTAAGGTCACGCTTGTGGTTATGAGCGTAGTGGTCGTTTCTGTCGTTATAGCAATGGGTAGCATTGCTGTATTTGACTATCCGATTACCATGCTCATGGGATTAATTCCCCCTCTCATGATTGTCACCACTGTGCCCAATTGCATTTATCTGGTTACCAAATATCACCAGGAATATCAGCGATATGGCAATAAAACCAGGGCATTAGCGCGCGTTGTGCAAAAAGCCGGCGCCGCTGCCTTCATGATTAATGCAACCACTGCCGTTGGATTTGCAACCTTCATTTTTACTTCAAGCGATTTATTAAAGCATTTTGGAGTTATTGCGAGTCTGAATTGCCTGTTGGCTTTCTTCCTATCGCTTCTCGTTTTTCCGATTGTATACAGTTTTCTTCCGCCGCCTACAGAGAGGCATTTGGGGCATCTCAACTCGCCTTGGCTCGAAAAAGTTTTGGACTCACTCGTGCGCAGTGTCATCTTTTATCGCAAGGCGATATATGCAATTACCATCGTACTAAGTATAGTATGCGTTTATGGAATCAGCCGTATGCATACCACAGGCAACATTGTGGATGACATACCCGACAGTGATCGCGTTATTACCGATTTGAAATGGTTTGAATCAAATTTCAATGGAGTTATGCCTTTCGAAATCCTGGTTGATTGCGGAAAGAAAGGGCAAATCACTAAGGAGAAAAATTTGCAAAAAATTGAGGAGCTTCAAACGCTCCTGGCCAATTATGAACTAGAGCTGAAAGACACAACGATTCATCCATTCTCTCGCTCTCTGTCCATTGTAGATGCTGGAAAATATCTTCGACAAGCTTTCTACATGGGCGATTCAGCTTACTATTCTCTCATTACGCGCGAGGAGCAAGCATTCATTGGAGACTACATAGGTGAAGATAACCGTGCCGACAAAGGAGTGCAAAAAACCTTTCTAGACAGCACCAAAAGGCTCACCCGGGTTACCACACAAGTGGCCGATATTGGCACCAAGGAAATGGATCGCCTTATGGCTGATATCAAGCCCAAGATTGATAGCATTTTCGATCCTGCTAAGTATAAAATCACCCTAACAGGTACGTCGGTTGTCTTTCTGGAAGGCACCAATTACCTCGTTGGTGATTTATTCAGTTCATTGCTGTTCGGCGTGATCATCATTAGTATTATGATGGCCTTTATGTTCTGGAGCGCACGCATGGTTTTCATTTCGTTTATACCGAATATTATTCCTCAAATCATAACCGCCGGTATAATGGGCTTTGTCGGAATACCACTAAAGCCTTCTACTATTCTTGTCTTCTCTATCGCCCTAGGTATAACGGTCGATAATACCATACACTATCTGGCGAAGTACCGTCAAGAACTGAAGTATCATAATTGGAAGATTAAGGAATCGGCCCTGCTTGCTATTCGTGAAACAGGAGCAAGTATGGTCTACACATCACTCGTATTATTATTTGGTTTCGGATGCTTTGCTGCAAGCGAATTCGAGGGGACGCGAGCCCTTGGTGTATTGACGGCTGTGACATTGATGGTCGCTATGGTAACTAATCTGGTAATTCTTCCCGCATTGCTCCTGTCATTTCAAAAGCGAATAACCACCAAATCGTTTAAAGAGCCATTCTTTCAGACGCTCGATGAAGAAGACGATCTGCACTACGATGATTGGAGTGTGCGCAAAATAGAACTAGAAAAAGAGTAAATTCGAATATCATGAAAGGAATCATTCTAGCAGGTGGCAGTGGCACACGCCTTTACCCTCTCACTCTGGCCGTGAGCAAACAACTCATGCCTGTGTTCGACAAACCTATGATTTACTACCCATTGTCGACACTCATGCTTGCCAATATACGCGACATCCTAATCATCTCAACACCTCATGATTTGCCTGGATTTGAAAAACTTCTGGGAGATGGCAAAAGGCTGGGCTGCAACTTCAGCTATCAAGTGCAGGAAGTACCCAATGGGTTGGCACAAGCATTTGTTTTAGGTGCTGATTTTATTGGTAGCGATAAGGCAGCACTTATTCTGGGCGATAATATCTTTTATGGTCGCGGGTTGGGGCATATGTTGCGTGAAAACACACAAATCGAAGGCGGATTAGTATACGCTTACCACGTTCGTGACCCCGAAAGATACGGCGTTGTAGAGTTTGATGCAGGTGGCCAAGCCATCAGCATTGAAGAAAAACCTAAACATCCGAAAAGTAATTACGCCGTTCCGGGTCTTTATTTCTACGATAATAATGTGGTGGAAATTGCCAAAAACCTTCAGCCCAGTGCGCGAGGGGAATATGAAATCACCGATGTCAATAAGGAATACTTGCGTCAAGGCCAACTCAAGGTTCAACGCATGGACCGAGGAACAGCATGGCTCGATACGGGCACGTTTGCCTCACTGATGCAAGCCGGTCAATACGTTCAAGTAATTGAAGAACGCCAAGGTTTGAAAATAGGATGTATCGAAGAAATTGCGTGGCGCATGGGCTTCATCGATGACTCCCAAGCCGAACAAATAGCCCAACCACTTGTTAATAGCGGCTATGGCAAATACATCCTCGACCAACTTAAGTCCGGCAAGTAAACCCATGCATCAACTGGAAGATCTTCAAGCCATTATTCAAAAAAAAATTGATGGCTTTTGTAAAAGAAATGGGGACGAGGCCATCCTAAAGCCTGTCAACTATATTCTGGGCCTCGGCGGCAAACGCATACGCCCGTTGCTTACTCTGTTATCAGCTCAAGCGTTTAGCGACGATATCGACGACGCCATCTATCCGGCTATAGCCATGGAGGTTTTTCATAACTTCACCTTGATGCATGACGATATCATGGATAATGCTCCTATTCGTAGGGGTCAACCCACCGTGCATGAAAAATGGAATAGGGATGTAGCCATTCTCAGCGGTGATGCTATGCTAATACAAGCCTATCAGCTTATCATGAAGACAAAATCGGAATGTCTTGCAGACGTTCTCGAAACCTTTAATACTACTGCGCTTGAAGTTTGTGTAGGTCAGCAGCTGGATATGGATTTTCAATTCCGCAACGATGTCAGCGTGGACGAATATATCGAGATGATTCGATTGAAGACTTCCGTGCTACTTGGTGGGTCAATGAAAATCGGGGCCATTATAGGAGGAGCATCCGAGTCTGACCGCCAGGCTATCTACAATTTTGCGATTGCCCTTGGGCTATCATTTCAACTTTGGGATGACTACCTCGATACGTTTGGCGAAACCAGTAAAATTGGCAAGAAGGTCGGTGGAGATATTCTAGCCAACAAGAAAACGTACCTCATGATTAGTGCTTTTGCGCTTGCAAATGCGGAACAAAAATCAATCTTGCTCGCTCAACAAGACAACATCAACTCAGAAGAAAAAATCCAAATCGTTCAGTCGATTTTTCGCGATTTGAAATTGGATAGTCGAATTACCCAAGAAGCCGACCTCTATTTTCATAAGGCAATCTCAGAGCTCAATCTGATAGCTGTCGAGGATATGAAAAAAGAAAGCCTGCGTCAACTAGCGCAGGCTCTCCACAAGCGTGAGTTTTAACAGGAATTAGTTGGTTCCCAATTTCTCGAAGTGACCGGTATATATCTCACCATCTGAACGGGTGAAGATGTAATAGTACACACCATCCGGATTGTCTTCTCCACCCCAGTTATTTCTGTAATCATCGTTTTCGAAGACAATAGTGCCCCATCGGTCAAAGACAACGAGGCTGCTTCCTTTAAATCCCTCTATACCGAAAATTTCGAATGTATCATTCTTTCCGTCGCCGTTAGGAGTAAAGATGTTAGGTATACGAGTGTCGCATCGTTGAGTAATGATGGTTGTTGTGCCAGAAGAGCCGCATTGATCTGTGAAAGTGACGTAATAGGTTCCGTAGTATTCTGCCAAGAATGAATATGCTGTGTTTGAAAGTGAATCCTCTGAATAAACAATGGAATATGGCGGCGCACCGTTGCGGGCTAAATCCTCTGTTTGTTGCCCGAAACAGTTATAAATGAGCGGTGCAACAAAAATGGGACCCGGTTCCACGACGTCAAAATCCGTGCTGAATGTGGAACCACACCAGTCGGTCAAAGAAATGGAATAGCTGCCGGCGTCACCTGTTTCAAAAAACTGTGAGGTTGTTTGTGTACCATCCCACCAATTGTATGCAAAAGGTGGGAAACCTCCGGTTATAACAGGTGAAACGGTTGTATCACTATTACAGATGTATACCGTTTTCATCTCAACCTCCGGCTGAATGTAATCACGAATAATAATATTCGTTGTGAGTGTGTCCGGATCTCCTTCCAAATTGACGAAGTACATATCGATAACCAATGATTCATCACCCTCATCGTTGATAAAGTCTGGAATCGTTGTTATTGGAATTATGACTGCTTCTCCCTGAATGCTGTAGGAAGATGGCAAAGACTGATAGTCTACACCATTGATTGCAATTCCCGAGTAATTCAATTGCACGTCCAATATCTCGGCTGCACATGCCGGTGGTTCGAGTCGAAGCTCGCCATCTAAACACCCCTCAATAAGTACCAGATTATCGAAACCCGAAGGCGCGCCCACAGAATACGCTTCGATTCCCGCCCCAGAGGTTGTAAAACTTCCCTCTTCAAAGACAACGATTGATTTCAGCGCGTTATCAGAACCGTCTGCTATAGCCAATTTCATATGGTAGGTTTGACCGCATTGCATGGGCGACAAAACACGAAGGGAATCGGTATAACCCGTACAACTTACTGTGTTATTAATAGTATTGCCCGGATTATCGATGTAGTACTGTGAATTCAAAACATTATTTACGGATGAAATAGTGATGGGTAAAAACGGATCACTATTGGGCACTCCTGCAATATTCTGAGCACCGTCAGGAAAAGCAGCTGGCGAATTATAGGGCCCTGTAATGCCCGGACCTGAAAGAAAGAAAGCAAAAACATCATTGTATTGAGAATTCACATAGGTGAGGTATTCATCGGATCCAAATACATACTTAAATGTTAGTTCCGGGCCGGTAGCCACAAAGTCGAATTCCAGATAGGCGACATCTAAAACTCCGCTAACGGAGAATCCCTGGCCTATCAGAGGCGGAACTGAATTGGCAATATCCAATAAATCCTGTTCCGTATTGACCGGCGCAGTTGGTTCACCATTGAATGCATTTGGCATAAAATTGCCGGCATGGCTGGAACTCAATATAATCCCATTTGCAATGGGAAAGTTTCCTCCCGCGTTCTCGTATAGTCCTAATTGTATTGCATCTCCAGTGAAAGTAATATTGCTCACTTCAAGATCCGGACCGACCAGAGCGGTGACCGCCTCTTGCGGGGTAACCGTCGTTACCGTCAATTGTGAATAGCTAACTGACGAAATCAGAAGCATCAGAGCAATAAAAATTTTATTTTTCATACAAATTGGTTTCAAGGTCGTTGACATTCAAATAGCACTTTAAGTTGTCCAATCTAACGAATAAGTTGAATATGTCCGGATTTTTCAAATGAATTATATCGGGCATCTGTTGCTCGGAAAACATACGTGTACACACCATCCGGAACATAGTGCTCGCCTCCCACAAAAGAACCATCCCAAAATGCTCCCATATCTCGGGTCTCAAACACTATTTCTCCATTCCGATTGAAAATGTGCAATTGATAGCTTACCAAATCTCTACCCACAGGTTTCCAGAAGTCATTGATTCCATCGGCATTCGGTGTAAAAGAAGTGGGTATAAAAACAGCCCCGGTAGCTTGGAAGGTTTGTGATACCTCATTATGACAGCCGCTGGCCGAGTAAGCATGCAATGTCGCTACCCATTCATCAACTGTATTGAATCGATGAATAGCATCATGCTCATTGGATATAGTCCCATCAGAAAACTCCCAGAAAGTCACCAGCGAGTCAGACAGTAAATTCGTCAGACTTACTTCGTCTTCACTCAAATAGGCAGAGGTAAAATTCGGCTCAACGAAATCGACACTTACCTGCACACTCGAGGTTGTCGAATTTCCACACTGATCCTGTACAAACAACCGATATACGCTTGTTACAGTTGGTGTCGCATAATAATCAGGGTTATTACTGCCACCCTCCCAGGATAATATAAGTTCGCCCACTCCTCCGACTGCAGAGGCGGTTATGAGCGCTCCCTCATTCAAACAAATGGTAGTATCACCCGATGTCAGGACCTGAATAGGAACTGCGGGAACAAATACAGTCATGTAATCTGTGTCACTATTACCACATTCATCTTGGACCGTAAGAATTAGATCGGTATCTGCGTCGATTGAAAAATCAATAACCTGATTGGAAGAAAAATCTGCACCGTTGGCTGACCATGAATAATCAAGTATACCCGCTCCTCCGCTCACAACGGGTTCAATCGTGTTCGTTTCGAGACAATTTGTAACGATATCTTCAGGCAGCTGAACATCAACCGGCACAATCGGCACATCTATCTGAAGCACTTCAGAAGCTAGGTTACCACATTGATCGGTTATCTCTAGCTGTAAGGTCGCGTCCTCAAAAAAGAAATGATCAAAATCGGGAGTGGTCGACTCGGAAACACCGTCAATAAACCACTCATATTGATAAGCACCAACACCCCCTGCAGGCTCAGGTGCGAAAACGACTTCATCGATGCATTGAACAGATAGGTCGGGCCCCAAATCAATGATGATAGGAACTGCCGGCACTGCGTAATCGAATAAGTCTGATTCCTGAACTCCACACAAATCGGTCACAGCAAACTCAATACTCACACTTTCATCTGATGAGAAAAATAGATTGGTATTCACCGATTCCAGAACACCTTCGACGAGCCATTCAACTTCATAGGGCGGCAAACCACCTGAAATCTGTGGCTGGAAATCTTGTATATCCAGGCAAGTTGCTGTTAAGTCATCTGAGACTTCTACAAGCAAAGGCGGATTGGCAACGAATTCAACCACCGCAATTCCATTGAAAGGTATTACGCCACATGTATCCGAAACTGAATAAGAATAGGTTGTGGCAACGGTTGGAAAGACAGTATAGCTTTCACTTTCCACGGCACCCTCCCAAACGATTGTGTAATCACCCAAGCCACCCGAAACCGTCGGCGTGAACGTGGCGGATTCTCCACAATTGATGAGTGCATCGTCTAGTATTACCTCTAAGGCAGGCAAATCGTAAACATTGATTTCCAAATTCGCACTGCTCGAACCGCAGCCAGCGTTTTCCATTGTTATCTCAAGCACTTCTATACCCTCTAGCACAAAATCTTGAATGGCCTGAAACGTTATAGTAACCTCACCCTCGCCGGCGGGAAAGACAATTTCTTCATATGGAAAATCGATATCCGTTCCGATAACAGCATCTCCGCCAAAAGTCAAATTGTAACTTACTTCTGAATCCAACACTCCCGAACGTGTAAATGTTAGATTACCCGCCTGACAGCCCTCAAATACTCCGCCGTCAATAGGCGAGCTATAATTGGGCGCTGTGTAACTCATGGATAGAACGTTGCTCTGAAAACTACCGGCCTCGAGGAAAACCCATGAATCATAAAGATTATCCATTGCATCCCCTATCACAATTTTAATGTGATAATTCTCACCACATATGACCTCGGCGTAAGCGGTAAGAACGGTCGTAAGTCCATCTGCCTGAACATTTGCTATTCCCCCGGTATTATCCACATAGTACTGGGCATTTTCGAAGTCATTAACCGTATTAATGCTAATGGGCACAGTACTACCCGAAATCAGCGCAATATTCATTGCACTGTTACTATAGGGACCATTCAAACCCGGACCACTCAGAAAGAAACCAAATGCATCATTGACACTGTTTACATATTCCGGATATTCCTCCGAGGAAAATACATAGTTAAATGCAAGACTATCGCCGGTCGGAACAAAGTCGAACTCGAGAACCGCCGTGTTATTGAGCGACATTCCGCTGAGTTGCTCGAGGTCACCATCACCAACTCCATCGGTGAAATCGGGCGGGCCTTGATTAAAACTACCGCTATTATTTGGACCATCAGCTCCGTCCACATTTCCCGATCCAATCACCACCCCATTGCCAATACCAAGTCCACAGCCATTGCAGGTAAATCCTCCGATTTGTGCGTTTTCGCCCTGAAAAGTGATATTGCTGGCGGTTACACCTTCACCAAGTAAAACATTCTGAACAGCCGCATTAGCATTGATTGCATTATCAATGACTAGCTGTCCCGACATGGAAGTAAGCCCTGTGAAAGTAAGGGAAACAATAAACCAAGCCCGTTTCATTTCGAAGGAAATAGAATTGTCAGCTAATTTAATGACAATTAGCGAAAAACGCTTATGAAATCATCTGAATAAGCAGGCCGCAGACATTACTTTTACCGCGTGCAAGAAATCATTCGCATAGAAGGACTCACTAAGTTTTATCAAATCGGTGACGAAACCATCAAGGCTCTTAACGGCGTTGATTTATCCATTTGCAAAAACGAATACGTGGCGCTGATGGGGCCTTCGGGCTCCGGGAAAAGCACGATAATGAACATTATCGGCTGCCTTGACACCCCCACTTCTGGTTCATATTATCTCAATGGTCCTGATGTGGCCAACCTCGACGACAATAAACTAGCAGAGATTAGAAACAAAGAAATAGGCTTCATTTTTCAGACGTTCAATCTGCTGCCCCGATACAGTTCTCTTGACAACGTGGCACTGCCACTGGTATATGCCGGTGTACCTAAAGAAATACGCACCGAGAAAGCGAAAGCTGCCTTGCAAAGTGTAGGACTTGGTGAGCGTATGAATCACAAGCCAAACGAACTATCGGGCGGTCAGCGCCAGCGTGTAGCCGTTGCGCGCGCCTTGGTAAATAATCCCTCCATCATTCTCGCCGATGAGCCTACCGGTAACCTCGATACGAAGACCAGCCACGAAATAATGGCACTCTTCGATGACATTCACCAAGCGGGTAACACCATCATTATTGTGACCCACGAAGAGGACATTGCCCGGATGGCCCACAGAATTGTGCGCATGCGCGACGGGAAGGTTGAAAGCGATTTGCCCAATGTACCTCAACGGGCAACTGTTTCAACAAGCATTCCCGGAGTTTAAAGGCGATGTGGTAAATTCGCGATCTCAAATCGCATTTACTATGCCTCACGCTACTATCGCAGAGCTTTTTGTCTCTCAACCTATCGACACTATTGTAACAGTGAAAGGCTGGGTTCGCACATTACGTAACGATCAGTTCTTATCTGTCTCCGATGGTTCTACAATTCGCACTATGCAAATTGTAGTAAGCAAAGAGCTACACGGTGAAAATACCCTGAAGCGATTGCAAACAGGCGCCGCAGTTGCCGCTACAGGCAAGGTGCAGAAAAGCCTTGGCAAGGGTCAAGACATCGAGGTGATTTGCGATAGTCTCGAAATACTCGGTGACTGTGACCCTAATGAATATCCGATTCAGATGAAGCGCCACTCACTGGAGTTTCTGCGTGAGAAAGCACACTTGCGCTTCCGCACCAATACGTTCGGCGCCGTATTCCGCATTCGTCACCACCTGGCTTTTGCCATTCATAAATTCTTCAACGACCAAGGATTCTATTACTTGCACGCGCCCATCATTACCGGTAGCGATGCAGAAGGTGCCGGTGAAATGTTCCGTGTCACCAATCTGAATCTCGATGAAATTGCCAAGTCCGGCAAAGTTGATCACGCAGAAGATTTCTTCGGAAAAGCCACAAACCTTACCGTTAGCGGACAACTCGAAGCAGAGTTAGCTGCTCTCGCATTGGGAAAAGTATACACTTTCGGACCCACGTTTCGCGCGGAGAACTCAAATACGAGCCGTCACCTTGCAGAGTTCTGGATGATCGAACCGGAAGTGGCATTCAACGACATCAACGATAACATGGATTTAGGCGAGGCATGCCTGAAGTATTGTATTCAATACGCGCTCGACAACTGCCATGAAGACCTCGAGTTTTTGCAGGAGCGTGAAATAAATGAAGACAAGCAAAAGCCGGTCGAAGAGCGTCAATCCATGCCGCTGCTCGAGCGATTGAACATGATTGTGAGCAATCAATTTGAACGCATCTCCTACACAGAGGCTATCGATATACTTCTCCAATCTAACCATTTCAAGAAGAAAAAATTCAAGTATCCCGTGGAATGGGGAATCGATATGCAAAGCGAGCACGAGCGATATCTCGTCGAAAAGCATTTTCAGAAGCCGGTCATTATTACGGGTTATCCGGCCGCCATCAAAGCATTTTACATGCGCATGAATGAGCCGGATGCTCAAGGCCGCCAAACAGTGGCTGCCATGGATATTTTGGTGCCGGGAATTGGTGAAATCATTGGAGGTTCTCAGCGCGAAGAGCGTTTCGAAATGCTTCGAAGCAAGTGCGCTCAATTCAATATTCCGGAAGATCACATCTGGTGGTACCTAGAAACACGCAAATTCGGAACATGCACGCACGCAGGTTTCGGAATGGGCTTCGAACGTCTCATCATGTTTGTGACAGGTATGGGAAACATTCGCGATGTAATTCCATTCCCACGCACTCCACTCAACGCCGAGTTCTAATTCAAGAGTTCTTTTGCATTGGCTAATGCTGCGGCAGAGAGCTTCTTTCCTCCTAGCATTTCAGCGAGTTCATTCACGCGCTTATCATCCTGAATAGCTTCTACAGAAGTGAAGGTCTGCTCACCTCGCACCTCTTTGGCAACTTTCCAATGATGATCGGCCTTGCCCGCTATTTGAGGCAGATGTGTGATGGCCACTAACTGCATCGACGAACTCATCTCCTTGAGAATGTAACCAATCTTCAATCCTACCTCACCGCTAACCCCTTGATCGATTTCATCCAAAATGAGCACGGGCAATCGCTTGTGCTTGCTGATGGATGCTTTAATGGCCAGCATGACTCGTGAAATTTCTCCACCACTGGCAACTTTATGAATCGGCTGAAACTGTCCGCCCCTGTTGGCTTTGAAAAGGAAAGAAATTTGATTTCTTCCCCACAAGTCAAAATCATCTTTGCGCTCCAACTGCAATTGAACCTCGGCATGCTCCATACTCAATTGCGCGAAATAACCCCGCATCTCCTTCTCTGCCATTTTCGCGCCCTTAGCTCTGGCTTTGTCAAGCCTTATAGATAATTCAATCATCTCTTCAACGCATGACGCTATTTCCGATTCAGACTTCTTAATCCGCTCTTCTAACTCTTCCGAAGAAAAGGCGCGAGACTGCAGTTGCTTCAATATATCGAACAGTTCGTGAGAAGTTTGCACCCTGTGCTTCTTCTGCAACTGATACAACATCGACAGCCTCTCTCCAATCTGCTCTGCCTTCTTCTCATCGCTCTGCACACCGGATGCAAACGACTCGATATCGCGCGATAATTCACGCAATTCAATGATGCTGCTATCTATTCGATTGTGAAACTCGGTTAATGCCGTGCTATGGCTGCTCACCTTAGCAAGCGTGGACTTGGCGGCAGAAAGACGACTGAGAATGGAGTGTTCAACGCCGTCAAGTATCTCTCCGGCACTATGCAATGCCTGACGAATGTGATCTGCATATTGAAGCGTGTTCAACTCTGACTCCAGCTCTTCTTGATTTAATTGCTCCAGGCCGGCCTTTTCCAGCTCCTGCAGCTGAAACTGCACATAATCTTGCTCCTGCTGCCATTGCGCCAATTGACCATTCAACTCGCCAAGCTCGGTGCGAAACTGATTCCATTTCTCAAAAACTGCTCTATATGACTTCAATGCGAGTTCATTGCCTGAGAAGGCATCTAATACTTCAAATTGAAAAGAGCGCTCTCCCAGCAAGGAGTTCTCATGCTGACTGTGTATGTCAACTAAACGTGAGCCCAGCATTTTCAATACCTGGAGCTGTACCGGAGTGTCATTGATGAACGCACGACTCTTGCCACCAACAGCAATTTCGCGGCGCACTACCGCATGCGTTTCATAATCCAAATCATGCTCTTCGAAAAACGATTTCAAATCGCAACCGGTTAAATCGAAGCTCGCCTCAACCACACATTTGGTATCGCCACGTCTGATAGACTTTGCATCGGCTCGCTCGCCAAGCAACAGTCCAAATGCGCCTAACAAGATGGACTTTCCACTTCCTGTTTCACCCGTAATTGCCGTGAAGCCATTGGAAAGCGAAATAGAAAGCTCATCGATGAGCGCATAATTCTGGACAAAGAGAGACGTAAGCATCCACTAAATTTTGGTAAAGCAAAGTAAGAGCAATGAGAGCTTGCAGCTCATGCTACATTGACTGTTAACGCAGACTATTTATTCACAGACGACTAAACTCCTATTGAATAATACGCTCGTACTTGGAGATGTTGCCCGGATCGAGCAATTTACAGTTCTCTGCTACAGCCTTCTTTTCGTCCATTGGGCGTGGCTTATAGATATTCACGATTTCATCCGATTTCGAATAAAACAATACCTGCATGTTGTAAGAAGAGGGCTTGATACGATGGACATCATTCAAACCATCAATAGCAGCGCTCATCGATGCGATGGCCCCAGCTTGATCGAGATAGAGCTTGTCCAGACCCTTCCGGTGATAGTTATAGAGGAATTCACGGATGGGTTTGAATGACTGTGAAAGGATATTCTCTATTAGCCAGAAGCGATTCTGCCGACCCTTTTCATTACTCCTCCAACCCGGCTCAGCTGCGTTTTGTGCATTATTGATGATGGCTTGACAGGTCAAATAATGATCTGTGCCCCCTTCCATGGCAAAAGAATCATAATCCATGGCAAGTATGAGGTTAGCGTAAAATGCGAGCACACTACTCAGGTTATCACGATGCTGATCATTACTCCACTGTATCATGGTGTTTTCCTGATACACGAATTCGAAATCACGATCATTAATATTCAGAACAGAAGTTTTGTAATCCGAATTGTAGATGGGTCGGCTGCTTGTCACTTGTAGACTACCCTTGAAGGAACGATTATCAACCTGCTGTTCGATGGTAATCTGAAAAGTGCATTGAATTCGCTCATTGTTTTGCCATGTGTCCTTCGACCATTTACGTCCGTTCAAAAATTCAGTAATGGTGCTTTTCATAGTATTGAAAAACTCCGGGGGTGATATTACCTGCTGAGGTATGAGCACATTGACAGTTGCGTTCAACTCCTGCGCGTTCAGCTCAGCAGCTATGCATATACTTAATATGAAAGCGAAGATTCTTTTCATCCGTTTATCAATTCTACGATTGCATCGGCGATATCGAGGGCAACAGCCGACTTGGCCTTCAACCCAAATTCAAGGGTTTTATTGTTGCGCCAAATTAAGGTGATTTTATTCGTATCCGTTCCAAAACCAGCTCCTTCATCGCGCAAGCTATTGAGCACAATCAAATCCAGGTTTTTGCGCTCGAGCTTGGCGGTTGCATTAGCCAACTCATCGTTGGTTTCCAATGCAAATCCTACCAGCCACTGGCCCTTTCGCTTTCGGTTTCCCAGCGCCAAAGCGATATCGGGTGTTTTTACCAGAGGTAAAACCCAAGTCTCATCACCCTTTTTTTGCTTTTGTTCTAAAATCAATTCAGGCATATAGTCAGCCACGGCTGCTGCGAGAACTGCTCCATTCACCTTTTCGAAGACAGGCAAACACGCGCTCAACATCTCTTTGGCTGATGTTACATTCACACGATGAATAAGCGGATGTTGGGTTAAAAGATGCGAGGGACCACAAACTAATGTTACGCGCGCACCCATGTTGGCTAATGTTTCCGCTAGCGCAAACCCCATTTTACCTGTGGAATGATTCCCGATGTATCGCACCGGATCAATTGCTTCATGCGTTGGACCTGCGGTAACCAATATATGCTTGCCATGCAGCGGACTGCGCAAAGTGAGAGCTGAAACTACTGAAGCAACAATTTCTTCAGGCTCAGCCATTCTTCCCTTGCCAATTAATCCGCTAGCCAATTCTCCCTCACCGGGCGCCAGTAAATGATGTCCGAAGGAAATCAACTTTTCTACATTCTCTATGGTGGCACCGTGCAGAAACATATCATGATCCATCGCCGGTGCAAAAAACACCGGACAACGAGCGCTCATATATACCGCCATGAAAAAACTATCACATTGGCCTTGCGCCATCTTGCTTAGCGTATTCGCTGTGAGGGGAGCAAGAATCATAAGATCAGCCCACAACGCCATATCGACATGGTTGACCCATACCCCAGAGTCTTTATTTTCGGTAAAATCAGAATGAACGGGGTTCTTACTCAGGGTCGAAAATGTAAGGGGGGTAACAAACTCTAATGCTCCGTTGGTCAGCATAACTCGAACTTCTGCGCCAGATTGCACCAGCAAGCGCACGAGAAAAGCAGCTTTGTAGGCAGCAATACTGCCGGATACACCCACAATTATTTTCTTTCCTTGAAGCATTTCGTCCGAAAATGAAGAAAGATGGCATTCTGCCATCTTTCCAATATCTATCTTCTAACAGAATTAACTGTTCTTAATCTCTTCTGGGTAGCGGTAATGAACGGCTCCGTCTATCAGCTCCTGCACGGCAATGCTGTGCGGCTTTGGCAAACGCTCATAGTGGCGGCTGATTTCAATTTGCTCGCGGTTCTCAAATACCTCCTCGAGGTTATCACTGTTGCTTCCAAACTCTTCCAACTTCTGAGACAATTCTTCCTTCATCTCACGGCTAATTTGATTAGCGCGCTTTGTCAACAAAACAATGGTTTCGAAAAGGTTGCCGTCAACCTTGTCATACAACTCGCTGGTATTTCGGGTTACAGTAGTCTTGGCGGCAGTTGAATTCTTGTATGTACTCATTTTTTAGATTGTTCGCTAGCGGTTGAACTCAATTTCTCTATTTGCTTTTCGCTCCTTTTGTAATAGTCCTCGGCATCGCTCAAAAACTTACTATCAGGAAAAGCGGCTGCGAATGTACGATAATTTTCAGCAACCGTGCGCATCCTTTCTAATTTCTTCTCTTCTACACTTCCTTCCGCTAGCATGTACTGACACTTGACTATCAAATACATAGACTCTTCTCTGTATACGGATCCGGGGTAATCCGTAACGAAATCCTTTAGCGCCGATGTTGCCGCCTTGTATTTCAGTGTCTTAGCGAATTGATAAGCGTTCTCGTATGCTTTTCTTTCGAGTTTCATGTTGAGGCGATCCATCTGATGGTTGGCCGAATCTCTCAAATGGCTGTTGGGATATTTATCTAGGAAAATCTGATACTCGTCCAGCGCATTGCGCGTGTCTGTTTGATCGAGTGAATAGGTAGGCGATAGCTCGTAACTGCACTCTGCAGCCAAAAACAAACATTCCTCGGCTCTTGGGCTATTGCCGAAAGTCTTGGTAAACGTTTTCAAGTAGTAATTGGCCAAATAATAATCTCTAACTCCAAAATGGCTTTTAGCATATAGAAAATAAACTTCCTCCGCCAGTTGTGTGCCTCGCGTTAATCCAATCAACTCCTCCAAAATGGGCAAAGACTTGTAATAATACTCGCCCTCATAATATTCCTTCGCTTTGGTGAACTTGTAATTGATATCGGTGCTCTTCAATACTTTGTTATACTCACTGCAACCGGAAAGCAGCCAGGCGAATACGCACAACAGAATAACAGCGTTGAAAAAGCGATGGTTGTTCATGACTTAAGCCGCGAAAATAAGCGAATGTCTAGTTTTGAAGCTATTCAGGGAATAATCGCTTCCGAAAAAATGTAAAAGCCCCTGCTGTTTATAACTGCCACAGATGCATAACCGATCGTTCTAACCATTTCCTAATTTTGGCTTTGAAATTTTAAAATCTGAATACGTTGGACATTTTTGATCGCATTGCCAAGAATCGCGGCCCATTGGGTCAGCATTCCAAAGAATCGCACGGCTATTTCACTTTTCCTAAGTTGGAAGGAGAACTTGGCCCTCATATGACCTTCCGGGGCAAAAAGGTTTTGGTGTGGAGTCTGAATAATTACATCGGACTTGCCAACCATCCGGAAATCCGCAAAGTCGATGCTGAAGCTTCTGCACAATGGGGTATGGCCTACCCGATGGGAGCTCGAATGATGAGCGGCCAAACCAAATATCACGAACAACTCGAGTCAGAACTGGCTTCTTTCATGCAGAAAGAAGATGCGTTTTTGCTCAACTTCGGCTATCAGGGCTGCATGAGCGCCATCGAAGCCCTCGTAGGTCGTCACGATGTTATAGTTTACGACAGCGAATGCCATGCTTGTATGGTTGATGGAGTTCGATTGCACAACGGAAAGCGATTCGTTTTCCAGCACAACGACATGGAAAGCTTTGAAAAGCAATTGAAACACGCGAAAGCCATCACCGACAAAACAGGTGGAGGCATTCTGGTTCTGACCGAAGGTGTTTTCGGCATGGCCGGTGATCAAGGTAAATTGAAAGAAATTGTTGCATACAAAAAGGAATACGGTTTCCGTTTGTTTGTTGACGATGCGCACGGATTCGGATCTATTGGAGAAAATGGACGTGGCGCAGGCGATGCACAAGGCGTTCAAAAAGACATCGATGTATACTTTGGAACCTTTGCCAAAGCAATGGCCACTGTAGGTGCATTTGTTGCCAGCGAAGAACACGTTATTGAATATCTCCGATACAACATGCGCTCTCAAACATTTGCCAAGGCGCTGCCTATGCCCATCGTAATCGGTGCCATTAAGCGATTGGAAATGCTTCGCTCGATGCCCGAACTGCAGCAGCAATTATGGCATATTGCAGGTGCGCTGCAAAACGGCCTAAAAGAAGCAGGTTTCGACATCGGATACACTAACTCTGTCGTAACACCCGTATTCTTGAAAGGATCACTTGGTGAAGCCACCAATGTAACCCTCGAACTTCGGGAAACCTACAACATCTTCTGTTCTATTGTGGTCTATCCTGTTGTTCCGAAAGATGTCATCATGCTTCGACTCATTCCTACCGTAGTGCATACTATAGATGATGTGAATTACACCATCGACTGCTTCAAGAAAGTGCGCGAGAAGCTGGAGGCAGGAGCCTACAAAGCAGAGAAAATAGCAAGCTGGGCTTAATTCAAATTCAATCGATAATAGAAAAAGGCCGCAGTTGCGGCCTTTTTCATTTTGCAGGATTTTCTTATTTCAAGTTCTTCGCGAGATAGCTCTGTACCTCACGCACACTCTTCGGCTTCAACACAATTTCACCTTTGGCGTTGAGAAGATAAAATGCAGGTGTGCGGGTTACGCGATAATCTTTGGCAACGGGCGACTGAAAATCTTTCATACCACACACATTCGGAAAGGAGAATCCTCGTTCGGTGATGGCCGCCTTCCAAGCATCAGCATTGCGATCAATGGATACACCGAGAATCTCAAAACCCTTCTTACTCCAAGTGTCATAGCACGCCTTCACCTCAGGTGCTTCACCCTTGCAATGCTCGCAGTAGCTGCTCCAGAAAAGAACCAGAGTAAACTTCTTCTTGGCGGCCAGTTGATAGAGATCTAACGGCTGACCGCTCGCATCATCCAACTGAATATTGGGAGGTGTATGACCAATCGACAATCTCTGAATGCTCTCTGCTGTGTTTTTAACCACACTGCTGAGATCGGCATCGCCACAAGCATCACCGTTAATGTAGTTGTCAATAATGTACATGCAAACTGTTTCCATATTGCTTTCGTAAAAACCAACCAGCATTTGATTCAACGCGAATTCGAGAACAGCATCATGGGCCTTGGCGCGCTCCACGACTACTTCGATACAACTATAAAATCCACTATCGCTGCCTTTACTGAATAAACGCATGAAGCTCTCTATTCGATCGGATAATACGCGGCTGCGCGTAATACTCACATCGCCAAAATCAACGTTGTCCCAGTATTTCCGAATGTCCGTGCGATTAGGTTCCTGTTTCCACCTCAAGAGCTTGGCTAATTGAGTACCTGCATATTCCGCAATCATTTTGTTCTGCAGATTCAGTAATTCCTTTTCCTTAGCCGCTAGTTGTTTGTCGAATTCAGCCTTCTTATCCGGGTTTTTCGCTGCACCCACTTTAGCATCCTTGATGGCCTTTAGTAATGTCGGCTCCTGCTGCATGTAAAGACTCCAGCCTATATTCTCACGTGAGTTCGGAGATGACATGGAGCTCTCGAGTTTTACTGAAGCGAACCTGAGGTCGATAGAACTTTCATTCGGATTGAGAATGACAGGACACATATTATTCTCATTCAAACCAATCATATAAATACCCAATTCAATTTCACGTTCGCTAAAAGAAAAGTTACCGTTCGTAATTTGAGTGCTATCCAACTTCACAACATTTCGTCCAAAGGCTTCCCATATATAAATCCTGCCGGCTTTTTGAGCTGTCATAGCTCCGGTTATATGCATACGTCCCTTTACAGCAGGTTTCTGAATAGTATCCGTTTCATTGGCGAAGCCGACATTTGCAGCTAAAATCAATAGCACCGAGACAATACACTTAGTCATATTTACTTTTTTGGTGGTAACAAAAATACACGTGCAGCAAAGTCATAATCCAAATACAACCAACATTGGTTGGCGATGCTTGGTCCGTGTAATTTTGAGGCCGCTCGCGATTGATAAAAATCAGGCCAAAAAAAGCAACACTCCTCCACTCACCCCGTAATGGATAAAAAAATTACTAAACAGAAAGCAATGACTTTGATGGGGATTGAATCGAATCACGACTTCGATGAATTCGTGAATAAACATGAGGAGAAATTATTTGAGTGGAAACAAGATGTACTCCAGAAATACATGGTTCCCTCGTTGTTGCGCAGTAAATTAAAAATCCTAAGTCAATTGATTGACGCAGAAAATGCGCTCTCATTGATATCAGAGCAGGATTCGGTCAAAATACTACTACCCGAATTTCGTGATTCCGAACAAATTGAATTTCTTGAATTCTATGAGAGCGGAATCAGCAGTCTAAAACTGCAATTGACCAACGTGAATTCCTTCAAGCAACTTGAACGCGCAATGGAAAACCTAATTGAGTGGCAAGAGATTTACATGCACCGTTTCACTGAACTCTTCCATGATTACTCGGAAGCACTTCCGGAAGAAGTGAACTCGCGCGAAATAATTGACACCGGCAAGTTGCTGCTGGCACTGAAGCAAAATCAAATCGACAATAAAATGGGCTGGGCCGTTGAACGCGAAATTTCCCGCATCCGAAAAATACGGGGTATCGCCTAGGACTATTCATAGCGCAATGCCTCTATGGGATCGAGTTTTGCTGCTTTACGAGCTGGATAATAGCCGCTCACAACACTGACCATGAAGCAAATGGTGACCCCGATGAATATCCATGCCCAAGGAACCGTGAAACTTGTGCCTACCACAAGCGACACGACATTTCCCGCAAGAATTCCCAGAAAAATCCCAACTACTCCTCCTAGTTGCCCAATCATAATGGACTCTATCAGAAACTGAGAACGAATGGCGGAAGAACTGGCTCCAATGGCTTTTCGTGTTCCAATCTCGCGCGTTCGCTCAGTTACGGAGACAAGCATAATATTCATCAAACCAATGGCCGCACCCAACAACGTTATCACACCAATAATGGATGCTCCTACAGTAATATTCGATGTGAGTTCATTTAGGTCGCGCGCAATTTGATCACTCTTGTACATATCGAAAGTATCATCTTCGCCCGGCATATTGCCTCGTATGGTGCGCATTAAACCCCGAGCCTCATCCATTGCCGCACTAATGGTGCGCACATCGGTCACGCGAATATTCAGCGTGTATTCCGTTTCTGACGTAGCCATACTCTTCCTTACATTGGAAACAGGAACAAGACATTGATTGTCGCCCGACATTCCAAATGTATTACCCTTACTTTTCAGTACTCCAATAATCTCATAGCGATAAGTCCCAATAAACAACTCCTTACCAACCGCACCGGTATTTTCAAAGAGTTGAGTCTTTACATCGGCACCGATAATGACCATGTTAGTGCCATTTTCCATTTCACCCTCATTGAAATTTCGACCTGATTCCAAGTCGTAGCCCGAAAGTTCCAGATAGGACGGCTCACAACCCAATACACGTATATTGGGATTCGACTTTATACTTCCGTGCCGAAGGGTAGCGTTGAACGAAGCAATGCTGGTCATAGAGACAATTGCAGGATAATCAAACTCACGTGTAAAACGGTTTGCTTCCTGAAATGTAATCGGCGGATTCTCCCGTTCGACTTCCCCACGTCGTCCGCCCATGGACCCTGAGCGCAATGTAAATGTGTTACTACCCATTCTACCGAACTCCTTGTTCACCTTGTTCTCGAGTGCTTGTGTGGCTGTTATCATGGCCACTAAGGCCATTATACCCAGAGCAATAATGCTAACTGTAATAACTGCTCGCAAGCGTTGACTCCCGATAGCAAGCCAGGCTATTCGGATGTTTTCGCGGGTGGCCGGTGAGAACAGGTGCTTCATCTACGGGGTAAAACTACAGCCATTCGCTCTATATCTGAATCTGAACTGAAGTTAATCCTAATTAACAGTTGTGTTACTCGTGCTACATTTTGTAGCGAGGACGACGGATATATTTGCAGTCCAAATTAAAATCATGATGGAAGCAAAAGAACATGTGAAGTGCCTGATTATTGGCAGCGGCCCGGCGGGCTATACTGCAGCAATCTATGCCGCTCGCGCAGATATGAAACCTGTGATGTATGAAGGTTCTCAGCCCGGTGGGCAATTGATGGACACCACTGAAGTGGACAACTTCCCCGGATATCCGCACGGTGTGAAAGGTCCCGAAATGATGGCTGATTTGAAAAATCAGGCAGTGCGCTTTGAAACAGATGTTCGCAGTGGTTGGGTTACCAAAGTAGACTTCACCGGCCCAAAACACTGGGTAGAAATCGACAACGGAAAACATACCATCAGTGCCGACTCCATCATTATCTCCACAGGTGCAAGTGCTAAATGGCTGGGGCTTCCCAACGAAACACGATTGCGTGAATTAGGCGGTGGCGTGAGCGCTTGTGCTGTTTGCGACGGCTTCTTTTATCGCAACCAAGACGTTGTAATTGTAGGAGCAGGCGATACAGCAGCAGAAGAAGCTACCTATTTGGCCAAGCTTTGCAAGCAGGTATATATGCTTGTGCGCAGCGATAAGATGCGTGCGTCGAAAGCTATGCAACATCGCGTAACTAGCACTCCCAACATCGAGGTACTCTGGAATACGGAAACGGAAGATCTTATCGGCGATCAGGGCGTAGAGGCTGTGCTAGTGAAAAACCGCGAGACAGGAGAACATCGCACACTGAAAGCAACCGGATTTTTCGTAGCCATTGGTCACAAACCAAACACAGATGTTTTCAAACCATGGATTAATACCGACGAAACAGGATACATCCTCAATGTACCGGGTTCATCTAAAACGAACATTGAAGGCGTTTTCGTAGCAGGCGATGCAGCCGACAAAACGTATCGTCAGGCTGTAACCGCTGCGGGAACCGGATGCATGGCTGCACTCGATGCGGAGCGCTACCTTGCGGCCAACGGAATTCATTGATGATAATGCCAACCCTTCGTCGACTATTTGCCTTGGCATTACTCTTACCGCTCTGCCATTTAGGAATGGCGTCGATTGATATCTCCAAGGATTCATTGGCACCTTACACGCGCGAGGAACTGCTCGGCAAATTCAATCCCGCCAAACACAGCGCCTTTCAGCTCATCGAATCCAAGTATTCGACCAAGCCCAATATCTATCTGCGCAAGGAAGCGTATGAAGCTTTCAAGCGCATGCATGAAGCAGCGCTAAAAGAAAGCATTACTCTCACCATTTTATCGGCCACTCGCAATTTCGATGCACAGAGAGGAATTTGGGAACGGAAATGGAAGAGACCCCAATACGAAGGCAAATCAGATTTAGAGCGTATCGTAGATATCATGAAATTCAGCAGTATGCCCGGTACCAGCCGCCATCATTGGGGAACAGATATCGATTTGAACAGTTTAGAACCGACCTATTTCACTCAAGGAAAAGGACTAGCAATCTATCAATGGCTCAACATGCATGCTGCAGAATATGGATTCTACCAAACCTACACATCAAAAAAAGATGGACGCAGTGGATATGACGAGGAAGCCTGGCACTGGAGTTATATGCCTTTGGCCGGCCCTATGCTCGATGCTTACAATAGAACGATAAGCTATTCCGAACTCACCGGATTTTCGGGCTGCACCGAAGCCGATAAAGCAAAAGTCCTCGAAGATTTCGTGAATGGGATTGCCCCTGAATTGAAGAAATAAAAAAAGGTCCTTTTCAGGACCTTTTTTTGTGAAGGGTGATCGATGGGGATCGAACCCACGACAACCAGAACCACAATCTGGGGCTCTACCAACTGAGCTACGACCACCGTATAAAATGCGGGTGCAAATTAAACGTATTTTTCTTTCAGAACCAACAAGAAAATCATGTAATCGTTTGCGCTTAGATTGCGACCATAAAACGACGTGAGCACGAAGCGACTTTCCATACTATTCACCTCTAGCTGGTACCCCAGTAAGGCACACACTACGGTGGGCAACTTTGTGCAACGCCATGCCGAAGCGGTTGCTCTCTTGTGCGACGTATGGGTGCTATATGTAGCCACGATGCCCCAATGGGATGGCCCGCCCAAGATTGAAGAGCATTGCGAAAAAAATGTGAATACAGTAATCGTATACTGCAGGCCCGGGTTTTTCGCCAAGCGCAAAGCTTTCATCAAAGGTGCTTATCACCTTATGCGCTCGAAGAGAATCCAATTCGACGCCGTGCATCATAACGTGCTTTGGCCGCATGGTTGGCAGCCCCGGTGGTTGCTAAGCAAATTCAACTTGCCTTACATAGTGACAGAGCACTGGACAGGCTATGACCCTATCAATGCAAACAAGCGACATCCGCTGCTGTTATGGATGTCGAAGTTCGGTGCGCGAAAGGCTTCATTCCTCTGCCCTGTCACCCTTGATCTGCAGCAAAAGATGGTGGACTTCGGAATTCATGGAAACTATCAGGTCGTGCCCAATGTGGTCGACACACGGTTGTTTTCATTAGCCAAACCCAATAGCGACTGTGTGCGGTTTCTGCATGTAAGCTCGCTGATAGATGGACATAAGAACATTAGCGGGATCTTGCGAGTTTGGAAAACGATATCGGATCAACTTCCAACGGTTCATCTTACCCTAGGCGGCGACGGCCCGGTGGAACATTGGCAGCACTATGCGGCGAGCCTTGGTATTCGCTCGGATTCCATCGACTTTTTCGGGGAAACCACCTGGGAAGGTGTTGCACAAAAAATGGAATCGTCGCATGCTCTCTTGCTCTTCAGTAATTACGAAAACTTACCGTGTGTGATTGTTGAAGCCCTAGCCTGCGGCTTGCCAGTAATAAGCACCAGAGTAGGTGGTATCAGCGAGCATATTGACTCAGGGCGCGGCATTCTCGTCGAACGAGGAGATGAGGACGCATTGCAAAACGCCATCTCAAACATGGCAAGCAGTATTCACACATACGATAGATCCGCCTTGCGCAATTACGCGTTGCAGCGATTTAGTAATGAAGCCGTGGCGGCGGAGTTTGAAAAGCTCTATAGGATTATAGCGAAATAGGTTTGTAGGATTATAAGGCGCAGCCTAGGGAAAACTGTCCTCACTCTTCGCAATAAACGAATTTGCTGTTCAAAAAAATTGAAGGTTGAAAGTTGACACACCCTATAATCCTACAATCCTATTTTCACTACACTCCCATTTTCCTGCTATCCTTCTTCCTATAGAAATAGAAAATCACCAACGGCGAAATAAGCATCTCGGCAATCAGTGCTATAAAGAGCGTGAGACTAATGAGCAATCCGATGTAGTAGGTGCCCAAAAAATCAGACAAGATCAGGGTTAAAAAGCCGCCGCTGAGAATCAACGTCGTTACAACCATGGCCTTGCCCGTGGTTAGAAAGGTGCGCTTCACTGCGTACATCGGTGTGAGACCCTCACGCAATAACGTTCGCACACGCGCCAGGAAGTGAATCGTATCATCGACTGCTATTCCAAAGGCGATATTGAAAACTATCGAAGTACTCACCTTCAATGGAATTCCCATTGCCCCCATGATGCCTCCTACAATCACCAGCGGAATCATATTGGGGATAATCGTCAGCAAAATCATCTTGGGTGATTGATACACGATTCCCATAATCAACCCGATGACTACCATCGAAAGCAATAAATCCCACACCATGTTCTCCACTAGGTATCGATTATTCAAATCGATCAAGTGCGCGGTACCGGTGACCTTGTAGGTATATTTCGATTGACAATTTTCTGCGATAAAACGATCGAGTGAATCATTCAATTGCTCGTAATGCACGCGACCAAAATCACCAATTCTGCCTGCTATGCGCAACACCTTCTTCTCATCGTTGAAATGCAGCTTAACGACCTCTGTCAATTCCTTTCTACTCAAAAATTTATTGAGCCTTCGCAGCTCCGCACTGTCGGTTGGAACAACATAAAAATCCTGACTACCGGCGTTCATGGCCATATTGGCATTCTTCAGAATTTCATTGTATGAAAGTAAACTTCCCACTCCATAGACGTGCGTCAGCCAATGCTGAAGCGTATCCATATCCGCTAGAAAATGTCTATCGTTGATCTGATTAACATCTTCGAGCATGACAGCCATTTCGAATGGCCGACAACCTGAGTAATGATCTTCCATGAAAAAGAACTCCTGTTTCAGTAAATGCTCATCACGCAAATCTTCGAGCATCTTATTGTCCACTTCCACCTGCATGATTCCATACACACTCGCCGCACAAACGATAACAGTCCCGGCAACAACCGCGCGTCGCTTGCGGATAATCCAGCGCAATGCGCCATGTAATTTCAATGTCCAAAAATCATCCGACGTTGCAAAGAGATACAGGCGCTTAGGGGTTGCCAAAAACAAAATCGCCGGCAACATGGTGTAGGTCAAGCCATAGGCCAGCATGATTCCCACCGAGGTGTAAATTCCAAAGTTGCTGATAGGCTCAATGTTCGACAATACCAGCGTCAGAAATCCGATAGACGTTGTAAGCGCAGTGAGAAACGTGGCCAACCGAATGCTCTTGAATGCATAACGGATGGCATCGCGCTTCTCTCTTCCATTACGCAATTCTTGCATGTACTTGGTCAGCACATGCACCGAATCGCTCATGCCTACTACAAAAATGATGGTCGGCAAAATGGTGAGCATCAAATCCAAATCATTGCCCAGAATGCGGATAAATCCGAGCGTCCAGAGAATAGAAATTAAAACTACCAGCGTTGGAATAATGATTCCCCAGGCTGAACGGAATGCAATAAACAAAAACAGCGTAGTAAGTATTAAGCTCAACGAAATAAACAGAATGAGCTCTTGAATCATCAGCTCCACGTACAATCGCTGTCCGAGCGCACGCCCGATAAGATGCGTTTGGTGGAATCCGAATTCCTTGACCGCTGCTTCGATGTCGATCGAGAGCTGATCACACCCTTGCTTGGAGAGTTTCTCTGTATGCCGGATATTGATTGCAACCGAGCGAAAATCTTCTGCAAAGAAATAGCCGAGCATGCCTTCTGAACGAGCAATGTCCGTGGAGTCAATCGTAAAATTCTCGGGTTCATTCCAACGCAATACCGGTAAGGACATCACTTGCCCCAGTAATGGATCACGCACATAGCGTGTCAACCGAGTGGGCCCCATAGCCGCGACGACATTCGGAACAGCCTGCAAGCGAGAATTGAGACTATCAACCTGCTGGAGAAAACCGGCATCGAAAACGCTTCCATCGTTTTCCAGCACGACCACAAAAAAGTCGTTGTCTGTCTCGAAATTGTCACGGAATTCCAGATAGAAATCCGTTTCGGGGTCATCCTGGGGGAAAAAGGCTTCAAAGTCATAGCTGAACTTCAACGTCGCAGCAAGCCATACGCAGCACGCGCTGACGATGGCAATAACCACCAATGATATGATTGAAACCCTTCTGCTCATCCCACGAGTTCCAAAACAACTTCCGCGGGATATGGTTTAACCTTCACGACAGAAATCCGATTATTTCTTCAACGCGTCACGTATCTCCTCGAGCAATTGCTCGGAACGATTCACTTCCGGGGCCGGAACCGGCTCATCTCTTCTCAACTTATTCATGGCCTTAATAACCAGAAACATGATGAACGAAACAATCACAAATTCGATGGTGAGCGTAATAAATGTTCCATAGGCGACTACAGGGCCAATCTCTTTGGCGTGTTCCAGCGATAACCCGCCGCCGGCTAACTCCGCAGTTTCCCTTGCCTTACGCACATTCTCGGATAGAGGATAATATAGGTTGGAGAAATCGCGTCCCTGTACTAAGCCGATTAGAGGCATAACCATTCCGTCGATAAAGGCTGATACAATCTTTCCAAAAGCAGCTCCCATCACGAAGGCCACAGCCATATCGATGAGATTACCGCGAAGTGCAAACTGTTTGAATTCTTTGAGCATAAGATGGTGGTTTAATAGTAGTCCCAAATATAAATGCAAAAAAGAAGGCCTGATTACAGGCCTTCTTTTCATCCAAATAATGAAGTGCTTACTTCTTATCGTCTTTTACTTCTTCGAAGTCTACATCCGTTACCTCCCCATCCTGACCGCCTCCGGTGTTTCCGGTTGCCTGACCTTGATCGGATGATGCGTTGTACATATCGGTAGCCGCTGCACCAAACACATTGTTCAGGTTTTCAATGGCCGTCTTACAACGGTCCACATCTTTTTCCGCATGTGCCTGCTTCAACTCGGCCAAAGCAGTTTCGATGGGTTCCTTCTTATCTGCCGGAATCTTATCGCCAAATTCCTTCATCTGTTTTTCCGTTTGGAAGATCAAGGTATCGGCCTGGTTGATTGTATCAGCCTGTTCGCGGGCAGCACGATCGCTTTCGGCATTCATTTCTGCCTCGCGCTTCATTTTTTCGATTTCTTCCTTGCTCAAGCCTGATGAAGCCTGAATGCGGATATTCTGCTCTTTGCCGGTGGCTTTGTCTTTGGCACTCACGTGAATGATACCATTGGCATCTATATCGAATGTTACTTCGATTTGCGGCACACCACGCGGAGCAGATGGCAATCCATCGAGGTGGAATCGGCCAATCGTGCGGTTATCTTTCGCCATAGCACGCTCACCTTGCAAAACATGTATTTCAACACTTGGCTGATTGTCGCTTGCTGTCGAAAATACCTCACTCTTTTTGGTTGGAATGGTCGTGTTCGACTCAATCAATTTGGTCATAACACCACCCATCGTCTCGATTCCCAAAGCAAGTGGAGTCACATCGAGCAACAACACGTCCTTCACTTCACCTGTCAGAACCCCTCCTTGAATCGCAGCGCCAATAGCCACTACTTCATCCGGATTCACACCCTTGGATGGCTCCTTACCAAAGAACTTCTTCACGGCATCCTGCACAGCAGGAATACGTGTGGATCCACCGACCAAGATTACTTCATTAATATCCTTTACAGAAATGCCTGCCTTTTTCAATGCGCTTTCGCAAGGAGCGATTGTTCGCTGAATAAGGCTATCCGCCAATTGTTCAAACTTCGCGCGTGACATGGTCTTTACCAAGTGCTTGGGAATACCATCAACAGGCATAATATAAGGCAAATTAATTTCAGTTGAAGTGCTCGATGAAAGCTCAATCTTAGCCTTTTCAGCAGCTTCTTTCAAACGCTGCAATGCCATTGGATCTTTCATCAAGTCAAACTGATTGCCGTTCTCGTTCTTAAACTCTTGCACCAACCAATCGATGATGACCTGGTCAAAGTCGTCACCACCGAGGTGTGTGTCACCATCGGTCGAGAGTACTTCGAATACACCTTCACCCAATTCTAGAATAGATACGTCGTGAGTACCACCACCGCAGTCGAACACCACAATCTTGATGTCTTGTGCCTTTTTATCGAGACCATAAGCCAAGGCTGCCGCCGTCGGCTCATTTATAATACGCTTCACACTTAAACCTGCAATTTCACCGGCTTCTTTGGTAGCCTGGCGCTGAGCATCATTGAAATAGGCCGGAACCGTGATAACGGCTTCCGTCACTTCATGACCGAGATAATCTTCAGCCGTTTTCTTCATCTTCTGGAGAACCATCGCCGAGATTTCCTGAGGCGTGTAGTTGCGATCGTCAATCTTCACGCGAGGTGTATTACCATCGCCCTTCACAACCTCGTAAGGAACACGACCTGCCTCACGCGTGCATTCATCGTAGCTGCTTCCCATGAAGCGCTTGATGGAATAAATGGTTTTACGCGGGTTGGTTATGGCCTGACGTTTAGCAGGATCGCCCACCTTGCGTTCACCACCTTCTACAAATGCCACCACAGAAGGGGTTGTGCGCTTACCTTCACTGTTGGCGATTACCACCGGCTCGTTACCTTCCATAACGGCAACGCAACTATTGGTGGTTCCTAAATCGATTCCTATTACTTTACTCATGGTATTGAATTTCGGTTTGACTTCGTTTGTTTGTCGGCGGCCGCATTTCAACCATCTTGCCACGCACCAATTCGACTCCGTTTGCTGAAAATGTGTCAGTTTTCCAATCCGAGCCGTCTTCTTTCTGACAGTCTCGACCATTCTGTCGTACTTTTTGTCGCAAATTGCTTGACTTCAACGTTCGATGCATATCCGCATAACTGACCAAACAGGAAAAAATATCGCAATAGGCGAACAACCGAAACGCATCGTTTCATGCGTACCATCACAAACCGAATTACTATTTGATCTGGGGATTGGAGAATCCATCGCAGGCATAACCAAATTTTGCGTACACCCAAAAGATGCCCGCCGAACCAAGGTTGTTGTGGGAGGAACGAAAAACCTTCATCTCGAGAAGATTGCCGCTTTGAACCCCGACTTTATTCTGGCAAATAAAGAGGAGAATGAACAATCAAACATAGAATGGCTGGCCGACCGTTTTCCCACTTATATAAGCGATATACGGACACTCGATCATGCCCTTAATATGATTAAAGACGTGGGCGCCATAACAGGCCGCATAAAGCACGCTCAAGAAATTTCAGCTTCGATATCCTTTCTTTTTCAGGGCATAGCTTCGCACATGACAAAACCGACTGTGGCCTATATCATTTGGAAAAACCCTTGGATGACGGTCAATAGAGATACTTTTATTCATGACCTGCTAACTCGCGTTGGATTAACAAATGTTTTTGCAGACCGAATGGACTCTCGCTATCCCATTATCACGCTTGATGACTTAAAGGAATCGAAACCCTCTTTCTTATTTCTTTCAAGTGAACCCTATCCTTTTCGTCATAAAGACACAATGCAACTCAAGAGTCAGTTTCCGCTTTCGAACATCATCACCGTAGATGGCGAAATGTTCAGCTGGTATGGATCGCGCCTATCGCGTTTCAATACTGATTTCCTAACAGACGTTCTAAATTCATACAACGATGCTTAAAAAAACACCTGAAAAAAGAGAGAAAGCAGCTTGAACATCTCCAAATTTGGCCCGTGAAATGCACTTTTTCCATCCATATAAAATCTATCCTAACATTCTTGCTCTTTCTAAGCCTGCTCTTTAGCAGCACGAAAGCGATTTCACAAAAGGTGGCAGTGGTGTTGAGCGGAGGTGGCGCAACGGCTATGGCTCATGTCGGTTTTTTACGAGTGCTCGAAGAGAACAATGTGCCTGTAGATTACATATGCGGTACAAGTATGGGCGCAGTAATTGCCGCCATGTATGCCTCGGGGTTCAGTGTTGCCACGATTGACAGTTTAGTGCGAACGGATGAATTTCTGGCGATGGCCACCGGTAATAGAAATGACGAACTCGACTTCTATTTCAAGAAAACAGATAGCGATGCATCCTTCGGCTCCCTTCGTATTGCCAGTGGAAGCCTTATTAATAACGTTCCAACAAATCTGATCAACCCGGTATTACTTGATTGGAAGCTCATGGAGGGCTTTAGTCAACCCGATGCTGCTAGTGGAGGAAACTTCGATAGCTTATACATTCCTTTTCGATGCATAGCAGCAGACATTGAAAGCAAACAAGAAATAATATTCCGACATGGCCCAATTAACGTCGCCACACGAGCGTCATGCACATACCCGTTCTACATTCCCGCCAGAAAAGTAAATGGAAAGTTGCTTTTTGACGGTGGCATCTATAACAACTTTCCAATCGACATGGCATATCGCGAGTTCAAACCCGATGTCATTATCGGATGCAATGTATCCGGCAGAAACCCTAGTCCGAATGAAGATGATTTATTATCGCAACTTCAGTCGATGATTCTTTTTCGCTCTAATCCGCAAATCCCCCTTGCTAATACCGTTATAGTTAGCCCAAGGCTTGATAACATAACAACCTTCGATTTCGAAAAATTGGAAGAGGCTATAGAGGAGGGTTACAAACAATGCTTGGAAGATTTGCCATCCATTAAACTCGCCGTTGCCAGACAAGTTTCAATCGCAGACAAAGAAAAGAGCCGACAACAATTTCAATCCAAATTCCCATCGCTAATCGTAGATCAAATCTCCATAGAAGGACTTAAAAAATCGCAGCGTCGGTATGTCCAGAAAATCATGGTCAAAAAGGAATATCCTACTCCCCTGAGCGATTTAAAATCGCGTTACTTCAAGTTATTTGGAGACGATAAGATTAAAAGTATTTTTCCTACGACCACATATAATCGATACAAAAAAACGTTTGTGCTGAACCTGGATGTTAGGAAGGAAAAAGATTTGGAATTGGCTTTCGGAGGGAACTTTTCTTCCCGCTCAATCAACACAGGCTTTATCGGACTGAAGTATAATTTGTTTGGCCTTACCTCCACAACATTAAGTGCCAATAGTTATTTCGGTCGCTTCTACGGGTCTATTCACAGCGACATTCGCTGGGATATTTCTGCCAGAATCCCCTTCTCCATACAAGGCGGCTTTACCTTCAATCGTTGGGATTACTACAAAAGTCTTTCTACTTTCTTTGAAGATGTGAAGCCCTCCTACATTCTCATCAACGAACGTTTCGGGAATTTCGGAGTTTCGCTTCCTGCGGGATCAAAAGGAATAATTCGAGGTGAGGCATTCTATACGAACCAATTTGATGAATACTATCAAATTACCAATTTCATCTCGACCGACACAGCGGACAAGACCGAGTTCAACGCCTGGATTGGGCGTCTCAGTTATGAGCGCAGCACTCTGAACAGGAAACAGTTTGCAAGCTCAGGGTCGTTTTTTCATTTGAGTGTAAAAAGCGTGAAGGGCCAAGAATTTACTATCCCCGGCTCTACATCTGAAATTCGTGATACTACTGAAACCTCCCATGAGTGGTATGGAATAAAACTCAATTATCAAAATTACTTCTTCAATAGTAAATGGATTAAAACGGGACTCCTTTTGGAAGGCGTGTTAAGCGACCAAGATTTCTTTAATAACTATATTTCATCTGCCATTGTCTCTCCTGCATTCAATCCTATTCCTGAAAGCCGAACGTATTTTATGCCTCAATTCAGAGCGCACCAGTACGCCGCTTTTGGTCTTATGAATGTTATACGCTTCACAAAAAAGATTGAATTACGAGCAGAGGGTTATGTATTTCAGCCCTTTTATACCATCCAAAAAAACAACTTGGGAAAGGCTGAATATGGGTCCGATTTTAAGCAATTCTATCTTGCTTCTGCATCTCTGATTGGAAACACGCCTCTTGGCCCGATAAGTTTAAGTGCTAATTATTACGATAAAAAAGACGAGCCCTGGAGTTTTGTATTCAATTTCGGCTATATCCTTTTCAACCGCTCACCAAGGGACTAAAAAAAAGGGCCTTTCGGCCCTTATTCTTTTATTTCTATCAACCTACAATTGTATCATAGGTCAATTTATATTCCTTGTCATCCGGAAAATACTCAAGGCCTAAATCCAGCCATTCCTTTGCGGCATCCTTGCTTGTACCGGCCAGCGTGGTTGCATGCATAGTAAGAGCGTACTTCAAAAGATAAAGCTCTTCCTGAGCCTGACCTGCCTTCTTCTCGCTGAGAATTGTCTTTGCTTTTGCCAAAGCTGTTTCTGACTCCTTTTTAGCCTTCATTAAACCCTGAACCACTCCCATCATTAATTGAGCACCTGCATCGTTTGGATCAATATCGAGCAGCTGATCATACAATTGTTTAGCCTTACTGTATTTCTGGGTATCCATCATTGTTTCGGCCTGTGCAATAGCTGCCGATCGAATCTGTGCTATGTAATCTTCGTATTCCGATAAATACTTCTTCTCTTTGTCTTTACTTCCGTACTTCGAGATATACTTCATTGCGTCTTTGAAAGAATTGGGGTATTTCTCTTTGAACTCATCACGTTTGGACATTTCATAGAAGCATCGACTCATGAACATGTAGGGAAGCGGGTCTTTCTTCGTCTTTTCATCGAGCGTATACCCTTCCGCCTTGTAGAGGCATTTTTCATATTTCTCGGTAACAAACAAGGTAAGCAGGTCCTTGTAGTCGTTTTCAGTTTGCGCTAGTGCAGGCGATGCTGCGATAAACGCTAAAATCAAAAAAGGAATTAACTTTTTCATATGTTCTTTTGTTTGTTGGTAGGCTTAACCAAAATGGTGCCTAACCATGCGAATTAACTTCCACCGCAAAAATGGGCAAAAAAAAGTGAGTTCAACACATTCTCTGCACGAATCGTCAACTTCCTCTGTTCATTGGTTCGAATCCATGGGTTGGAAACCCGCTGCCTTCCAGCTCGAAAGCTGGATAGCTCAAGATAGCGGCGAGCATGGTCTTATCAATGCTCCGACTGGAAGCGGAAAGACATACGCCGCCCTTATGCCTATTATAGCCAGATACAGCCAAGAGCAGAAAAAAATCAAAGGACTGCGACTTCTCTGGATAACTCCCATCCGTGCTTTGGCTGTTGAAATTGAAAAGTCCGCTAACCGCGCGATACAAGGGATGAAAAGTGGGCTTTCAACCGACATCAGAACAGGTGACACGGCCTATTCCAAACGAACCAAACAGCTCAAATCTCTTCCTAATATTCTTATCACCACACCCGAGAGCCTGCATCTTATGCTCTGCTCAAGAAATGCGCACGAAATTTTCAGCCAAGTCGAGGTCATTGTTGCCGACGAATGGCATGAGCTAATGGGCACAAAAAGGGGTGTTCAAGTTGAGCTAGCTCTCAGCAGACTTAAATCACTATCGCCCGAACTACAGATTTGGGGAATTTCAGCCACCATCGGTAATCTGCCGGAAGCCATGGAATGCCTTTTGGGTCCGGATACACCCGGCAGGCTCATTCGAAGCGAAACTCGCAAAGAATACGAAGTCATTTCAATTCTGCCCGAGAAAGCTGAGAAGATGCCTTGGGCGGGGCATCTTGGTATCCGATTAGCCAAAAATCTGTTACCCATTATTCATCAAAGCACTTCTACGCTCATTTTCACGAATGTTCGTTCCCAATGTGAAATATGGTATCGTACACTGCTCGAACTGGATCCCTCCTTAGCAGGTGTCATGGCCATGCACCACGGCAGTATAAGCAAGGAAATTCGCGCTTGGGTTGAAGAAGCACTTTATGAAGGTCGATTGAAGGCTGTTATTTGCACGAGTAGCCTCGATCTTGGCGTTGATTTCGCGCCAGTCGAAACCATCATACAAATTGGCGGACCCAAGGGAGTTGCTCGGTTTGTACAACGCGCTGGACGAAGCGGTCACCGCCCGGATGCAAAAAGTAAAATCTATTTTTTACCTACTCATTCACTTGAACTGATCGAAGCAGCTGCCCTGCGCCAGGCGATAGAAGATAACTACCTGGAAAGTAAACCCCCGCTCACTCTTTGCTTCGATGTGCTAATTCAATACATCATATCCCTAGCATGCGGCGAAGGCTTTGAAAGCGAACCAACCTTCCGCCAAGTGAAGGCAACCTATTGCTATGCCGATCTTACAAACGATGAATGGAATTGGGTCGTTCAGTTCGCCTCCGTTGGTGGAAACTCTCTTGGCAGTTACACAGAGTATTCTAAAATTGTTCTCCAAGACGGTCTTTACAAAGTAGAACAGCCGAGCATTGCCAATCGACATCGTATGTCTATAGGAACCATCGTAAGTGATACGCTTATGCTGGTGAAACTTCGCAAAGGCGGAATGCTCGGTCATGTAGAAGAATCATTCATTTCACAATTGGAAGAGGGAGATCACTTTTGGTTCGCAGGCCTCAGCCTTCAGCTACTGAAAGTAAAAGACATGACAGCATTGGTCAGAAAATCGGAAGCATCCGAAGGACGAACACCCGTTTGGTTAGGCGGCCGATTGCCCTTATCCTCGCAAATGAGTGTAATGCTTCGCAAGCAATTGCACCAGGCGGAATGCGACCATGATAATGCGATCTATCCTCATCCTGAACTTTCGTTCATTCAACCTATCCTAGAACTTCAACGATTGCGTTCGCATGTGCCTCTCACTCACGAGCTACTTATAGAGATATTCGAGACCCCGGAAGGTTACCATCATCTATTCTACCCTTTCGAAGGAAGATCAGTCCATGAAGGAATTGCATCATTGCTCGCATATCGTATCGGCCAAAAAAAGAGCATTAGTTTTTCGCTTGCCTACAACGATTACGGATTTGAACTTCTCAGCGATCAACGCCTGCAACTATCGGATTTCATTGCCTCAGGGCTCTTCTCCACTGATTCACTCGAAACGGATATTCTCGCGGGTATAAATGCCGGAGAAATGGCGAAGCGAAAGTTTCGAGACATAGCAGCTATTGCAGGTCTTGTATTTAAAGGTTATCCCGGTCAGAAAATTAGAGACCGTCATCTGCAGAACTCATCGCAACTCATTTATCAGGTATTCGAATCGTATGAGCCGGACAATCTATTACTGCGTCAAGCAATAGACGAGGTTGTGCATCAACAACTGGAGTACACGCGCACTCGCGAAGCACTGAACCGCATGCAGCAGCAAAAAATTATCCTTCGTTCCCCTGAAAAACCAACACCGCTTGCTTTTCCCATTTTAGTAGATCGACTGCGCGAACAAATGAGTTCAGAAGCGTTGATTCAACGAATAGAAAAAATGACTTTAGAATGGAGCGACTAGTTAATAAAGAGCTTTTCCTGTCATCTCTTCCGGTTGTTCTACACCCAGCATTTTGAGCACGGTAGGTGCAACATCTGCAAGCTTTCCGGACTTTACTTGAGAGACATTATCATCGATAATCCAAACCGGAACCGGATTAGTAGTGTGTGCCGTATTCGGTGTACCGTCTTCATTAACGGCATAGTCTGCGTTTCCATGATCTGCGATAATGATAAACGAATATCCGCAAGTCAACCCGGTTTCCACCACTTGTTTCAAACAAGCATCGGTCGTTTCAACAGCTTTTATTATAGCATCGAATACTCCCGTATGCCCCACCATATCCGGATTGGCGAAATTCAAGCAAATGAATCCAGCAGGGTTACGTTTCATTTCTGTACAGATGGCATCAGCAATTCCATGTGCACTCATCTCGGGTTGTAAATCGTATGTGGCAACTTTTGGTGAAGGCACCATGATTCGACGTTCACCGATAAACTCCTTTTCACGGCCACCGCTGAAAAAGAATGTAACATGCGGATACTTTTCCGTTTCTGCTATACGAATCTGAGTGACGGAGTTCCGCTCTAATACTTCGCCAAGTGTTTGATTGAGATTGTCCTTATCATAAACGACTTTCACATTCCTGTATGAATCGTCGTAATTTGTCATAGTTACATAATACAACGGCAAGGCTTTCATGCCGTGCTCCGGCATATTGATTTGCGTTAGCACTTCCGTTATTTCGCGGCAGCGATCAGTTCTAAAGTTGAAACAGATTACCACGTCGTCTGACTGAATAGTTGCCAGTGGACGATTTGCTTCATCAACAATTACTGTAGGTTCAATAAATTCATCCGTTATACCTGCACTGTAAGACTTTTCAAGCACTTCCGAAGCACTTACATGAGATTGACCACTGCCTGATACAAGTGCATCGTAGGCGCGCTTCACTCGTTCCCAGCGCTTATCTCTATCCATGGCAAAATACCTTCCGCATACGGAAGCAATGCGCACACGGCTATTCTGAATATGCGCCTCGATTTCGCGAATAAAAGCTAGTCCGCTTTTCGGGTCTGTATCACGACCGTCGGTGAAGGCATGAATAAACGTTTCGACACCATCAACGCTATTCGCCATTTCGCACAAGGCTTTAACATGTCGAATGTGCGAATGAACACCCCCATCGCTAATTAAACCCATTAGATGAACCCGCTTGCCGTGATTTGCAGCATAATGAAAAGCATCAAGCAACACACTGTTGCCAGCAAATTCACCGCTACGAATTGCAACATTAATCTTAACCAAATCTTGGTAGACAACCCGTCCGGCACCAATATTCATGTGACCCACTTCGCTATTACCCATTTGCCCTTCAGGCAAACCCACATTCTCGCCATCGGTGCGCAACATGGCGGAAGGATATTGCTGCGTCAGGTAATCTGCAAACGGTGTTTTCGCGACATGCACAGCATTGCCTGCGTTTAAATCTCCGTTGCCCCACCCATCGAGAATAACTAAGCATACTTTTTTACTCATACCTCTCACTGTTTTCTAAACTTTACCGTAAAAACTGCGCCCCCTCCTTGTCTAGAGGCGGCCGACACCTCGGCATCATGCATTCGCGCTACTGCGTCAACTATGAACAGACCCAAACCGGTGCCCTTGGATGTGCGTGTCTCCTCATTACCTATTCGATAAAACTTTTCGAATATACGTTTCTCCTCACCCACCGGAATTCCGCCTCCCCTGTCGCTAATCGCAAACACAACTTGCTCTCCGACCTGACTCAACTCTACTTGCACAGGCTTACCCGCTCCGTACTTCAGAGCATTATCGAGCAAATTGCTTATCAATATAGAAAGCATTTGCTCATCACCTTTCATTCTTATCTCCTTCACTATGTTGCCTTCAATCAAAACTCCATAGAGCTTTTCAAACCGTTGTACTTCTCGCCTTACCAAATCCGACAGTGCAACTTCAGCCGAAGTGATAGCCTCTTTGGTGCCATCCAGGCGTGCAGCCATCAGAATATTCTCTGTAAGCGACTGCAGTCGTTTAGTTTCCTGCACGGACTGTTGCAACAAATCCAGGCGCTTTTCCTCACTAAGCTGGCGCGACTGAAGTGTTTCGAGAAATAATTTCACAGCAGCGATAGGTGTTTTCAACTCATGGGTAACGGATAGCAGAAAGTTCTTCTCTTTTCGCGCCATTGCCAATTCACGTGCAACTGTGCGTTGTATGTATCTGAATCCTATTGCCAGCAAAATAAAAAAGACCACACCCTCGCCGGCAACCATCCATACCTTGGCACGCAAGAGCGAGTGTTGCCTATTTAAATCTCCCTCTTGAGACATAATTATGCTGGCGTGAAGCTGAACCAATTGGTATCCCCACCACATCAGTTGCAGTAAGACATAAATCGCCAAAACATACAGTACACGATGTGCTATTTTTTCCTTGCGCATTTCGTAGAATCAAAACAACAGAGATTCAGGACGCAAAGATGGCCAAAAAAAAGGCCCCGTATCGGGGCCTGATAAATTACTTCTTTTTTGATTCCTTCGGTGCTATCTTAGGCTGCGGACCATTTGCAGGTGCCGTCTTCGTGCCCTCCTCTGCTGGATTAGCTCCTTCCGGACGTGGCTTTGCCTCCGGTGAACGACGCGGCATGCGCTTTTCAAAAACCATGTGAGTAGCTTCCGGCTTATTTTCCTTATCATACGTCACATAGTTCTGCTGAAACTTATATCCAAGTGATGACAGGTAATTCATCGCATCAGGAACAGTTGGAAAAACCATAGAACGCATTTCACTAAGCTGCTTGATTAGTTCTTTATCTGATAAAGAAGCGAGTATTTCACGGCCGAAATCGGCGCGTATTGTCTGCGCACCTGCCGGATTGGTTCCAATAATCAACTCCAGAAAGATGATTTCCGGATTGGTAATCGCGAATTTGTTTTCCTGTTGTTTGGCAGCCGGCGCAACTGCTGCTGTTTTGTCTTGAGCAGATGCCAATACAGGCAATGCCATCAATGCAATCATTACAAACTTTTTCATCATGGTTTCATTTATTTGTGTGCGCAAAAATAACCGCGCACTCCGCAGGAGCAATGAAAAGCTATTCACAAGGTATTAAATAGCGTTAAAGAGTTGTGAAAACTCCTATCGCCAGGGTCGCGCCAATCGGAAATGCTCCTTCACCCTTCCACTCTTGCGATATAAAACGCCAAAGTCGAAAAAATCAAGCGTCAGTGAAAACCGTGAATCAGCTATACAGGTCTGCCAAGCTTCAGTCATAGAAGGCGACCAATAGATATCATCGAGCACGATTACAGTATGCTCATTTGTAAATGGGAAAATAGTTTCCAAATAGCGCAAACAAGCTTCTCCGCGATGATCACCATCAATGACGACAAAATCCACCGAGGGCATTCGACGCAATACACCACTGAGGGTTTCTGCAAAGCTTCCCGCCGTTGAATCAATTGAATCCAAACCAACAACCGACCATATGTTCAGAGCTTGCTGAGCAATCGATTTACTGCCTTCTATGGTAAATACGCGACAATCCGGAATGGACGCAGCCAAATGCGCCGTGGTGATTCCGAACGACGTACCCAATTCAAGGATATTCCTCGCCCGGGCATGACGTGCAAGGAGACCAAGAGCACGCGCGTGTGATGCAGACTGCAAAGCAGTGCGGGCAACTTGACCCACGATGCGCTTCGTATGATTGGTAATCCTGCTGCCTGCACCAAAATCATCAACTTCGATTACCTCTGAAGATTTCCGTATTCGCTTTCGCTCTTGTTCAATTGCGCTATAGTGCCGGCTCCGCTCCTTGTTGCGCAGAACAACAGTGATTAAATCATAAACAAAAGGTGAATGCACACCGTGCGGACCGCGGGCAGACAGCAGGTGCCGAAATAATGACTTGACCTCATGAAGGCGATTAATCCACATAAAAAGACTAACCTTCTGATTTCTTCTGCAGCTGTGCAAATTGACGCATCAATTCAGGCAACTTCATGAAGCCGAGATATGACTTCTTGTAGTCCATTATTCCAAAAGCCGGCGATCCCTGTACAATGGTGTTCGGTTCATCAATCGATTTTCCAATTCCACTTTGCGCAGCTATTTTAGTTCCATCAGCAATGGTGATATGACCTACAATGCCGACCTGGCCACCTATCATGCAATTGCGCCCTATGCGCGTAGATCCTGCAATTCCGGTTTGTGCTGCAATCACAGTATTCTCACCTATTTCAACGTTGTGTGCTACTTGTATCAGATTGTCCAGTTTAACACCCTTTCGAATAATCGTTGAACCCAATGTGGCACGGTCAATTGCTGTATTTGACCCCACCTCTACGTGGTCCTCGATTATGACGTTACCGATTTGTGGAACTTTCTGATAGTTGTTTTCTGAATTGGGTGCAAAACCGAAACCGTCACTACCTATAATGACACCACTGTGCAATGTGCAATGTGCCCCAATGGAGCAATCGTTATAAATCCTGACCCCGGCAAATAAAACAGTTCCTTCTCCAATCGTAGTGTATGGACCAATGTAACACCCCGGGTAAATGCGAACGTCCTTTCCTATGCGCACCCCCTCCCCAATGTAAGCGAACTCACCGATGTATACGTTATCGCCTATCAAGGCCGATTCTTCTATGTGTGCCTTTGGACTCACAGCGTTCTTCGGCTGACGCAACTGATGGTATGCTTCAAGTAACTTAGCAAAGCAAGCATAGGGTTCATCAACACGAATGAGAGTAAGTGTCGATGGAAGCGATTTTTCAGCTTTGAAATCACGGGCAACAATGGCAATAGATGCACCTGTTCTATAAATATGTTCTGCGTATTTCGGATTGGCTAAAAATGTAAGTGTTCCGGCTATGCCATCTTCAATTTTTGAGAGTCCACTTACCATTACGCCCGCATCGCCATCTACCGTGCCTTGAAGCATGGCAGCTATTTGTTCAGCTGAAAATTGCATAATTGCTGATTTTAATTTGAAAAATCCCTTTTGCGAATATACCGTCGAATGGGTGATTACCCGAATCACCATCCGCGTTCGGTTATTTCTACCCATTGATGATCTTAACGAGACTTTATGCGTGCACCAACAGATTGCATGGCCGCATAGAAATCAGGAAATGACTTGGATATCGCTTGCGCCTGTTGGATGTTTATTGGTGCGCCCGCAAGACCGAGCAACGATGCAGCCATTGCCATGCGATGATCATTGTGTGAATGAAGATGCGCAGACCGAATGGCTGCGGGATAAATTTTCATTTCATCATCACGCAGGACAATACGAACTCCTGCCTTTGCAAACTCTTGCTGCAATGCCTTGGCCCGATTACTTTCCTTATGAATGAGACGGGAAACGCCGGCAATGACCGAAACGCCATCGGCAAATGCTGCCAAAACCGCTAAGGGAGGAAATAAGTCGGGACAGTGAGTGGCATCGAATTCAAAAGCACGCACATCAGATTGCCAAATCTGAATCTCACCAGGGTGTCTTTCAAATCGCACACCCGCCTGCTGCAAGGCATCGAGCACGGCCTTATCGGCTTGCGCGGAATCTGTATTCAGATTTCCTACGGTTAATCCATCTTCTGCAGTCAAAGCACCGGCTACGAGCAAAAAAGCCGCACCGCTCCAGTCTCCGGGAACCGTCAGCTCAGCCCCCTTCCATGCCTTTGGTGTGATGTGAAATCGTTGGTAAGAATCGTTCACCACCGCAACTCCAAACCGGGATAGAACCTCCAACGTTAAATCGATATAGGGGCGACTGTTTAAGTGACTTACCTCCACCACCGAAGGTTCTGAAGCGCGGGCAAGGGCTATGATCAATCCTGTTAAAAATTGAGATGAAAGTGTGGCGTCTAATTGAATATTGCCGCCCTTCAAAGGGCCATGCACCCGCATGGGTAAGCAACCCTCCTTCGAATCGACCGTAACTCCACTTTGCTCTAGTGCGTGTATCAAGTCATGAAACGGACGCTTCATCAGCGATCCGCTGCCTGTAATGGTGATGGAAGATTCACTGAGCGCGGCAATAGAGGCAAACATGCGCGATGCAAGACCTGATTCACCGCATTGAATTTCATCTTTCGCATTCCGAATTCCGGCAGCGAAAGACTGCGGGAATCCACCCTTTATTTCTACCGTAGAACCTTTTCGTGAAACAATGGCTCCAAGATCCTGTGCGATTTGCAGTGCTGCTTCACAATCGTCGCCTTCAGGAAAATGGTGAATAGTACTGACCCCCTTAGCGAGAAGAGCACAAGCTACCATGCGCTGCGCTTCGCTCTTGCTTCCCGGGGCTTCAATGCGGCCCGATAACAGCGATGGCATAACTTCTACTTTCATCTCTTACCGATGTAAATACTGGCAATACCCCCGCTCAAGGGTATGCAACGACATTCACGATAGCCTAATTCCTGCATAACATTGACGAAATCTGAACCAGATGGAAACGCATCAACCGACTCGGGTAGATACGTGTAAGCGCGAGCATCTTTCGACACTAGCTTGCCAATGGTTGGCATGATGTATTTAAAATAAAACGTAAAAAGCTGCTTAATGGGGAAACGCTTTGGGCGCGAAAACTCAATGATAACGCCCATGCCGCCCGGTTTGAGAACACGAAGCATTTCGCTCATACCCTTGCGTAAGTCTTGAAAATTGCGCACTCCAAAAGCCACCGTAAACGCGTCGAAATGACCTGTTTCAAAGGGCAAATTTTCGGAGTCCGCTATTTGAAATGTGATGGCGTGTTCTAACTTTTTGGCGGCCACTTTTTTCTTGCCCACTTCAATCATACCGGCGCTGATATCGACTCCGATTATTTGCGCGCCTTCCATTTTCATGCGCACAGCTTCCAAAGCGAAATCGCCTGTTCCCGTAGCCACATCCAGTATAAGTCTTGGATTCTCCCTTTTCAACATGCGTATGGCCTTTTTGCGCCAGAGCACATCGATACCGAGTGAAAAGAAATGGTTGAGGAAATCATAGGAATGAGAAATGTTGTTGAACATTTCAGCAACTTGTTGCTTTTTTTCGCCCTCTTGCGAATACGGTTTTACTTCTTGCACGCAGTATAACAGAATTAGAGGGTCATATGTTCGCCGACCATTTTCGAAATTGCTTCATGCATCAATAATTCTTTATCTACCGGAACAACACCCACCTTTTCGCAAACCAGCCCGCCGGCTATGTTAGCAAGGGCTGCATACACACTTGGCTCTGCGCCGGCCGCCATGGCAAGTGAGGCTACACTAATGACGGTGTCGCCGGCGCCACTCACATCTAAAATTTCACGCTCATGAGCTTTTTCATGAACGAAATCTTCCGAATGGCTGGCTACAACGCCCAATTCGGAAAGCGTAACCATAGTAACCTTATTAGCCAATTGCTGCTCCAAGTGGTCGATAGCTGACTTCAACGCTTTGAAGTCGTTTTTGTCAAATTCCAGCTTTAGTCCTTCCTTCAATTCCTTCAAGTTTGGCTTGAAAAGCGTTGCGCCCCGATACGAGAAGAAGTTATCCTTCTTTGGGTCGACTGCCGTGGGAATGCCTCGCTCATTCGCCCAGTTCAATACGGTCGATATTACGCGCTCTGTGAGCACGCCTTTGTTATAGTCTTCGAAAATGATAACGTCTACTTTCTGACGTTCGAGAATCGCCTTCACACAATCGAGCAAATGGCGCTCGTCGGTAGAGCTCAGCGGAGTTGTAATCTCTTCATCAATGCGCAACAAGTGATGTCCTTGACTAATGACACGAGTTTTCACAGTAGTCATTCGCTCCGGCGAATCAATGATTCCCTCGGTAGTAAAGCCGTTCTCCTTTAACGTCGAACGAAATACATCACCTTTACTTCCGTCGCCCACTACTGAAGCAATGATGGCTTTGGCTCCCAGGTGCTTCACATTGAGTGCAACATTAGCAGCACCACCCAGGCGGTTCTCGCGCTTCTGCACTTGCACAATCGGCACCGGTGCTTCGGGTGAAATGCGGTCGACTTTTCCCCAGTAATATGCATCAATCATAACATCACCAATGATAAGTGCAGTTAGACTATTAAAGCGGGAGAAGAGTTCAGTGATTTCGTTTTTCGTCATGGTTTATTATTTCAATTGGGCAAGCCCTGCTGCAATGCGGCGAATGGCTTCCTTCAACGTTTCTTCTGATGTTGCGTAGCTGATGCGAATGCAGTTGGCGTCACCAAAAGCATCGCCGGTTACGAGAGCCACATGCTGCGTGCGCAGCAAATACATCGACAGGTCGGTCGCGTCGTTGATGGTGTGTTCGCCATCTGTTTTTCCGAAGTACGACGATACATCCGGGAAGAAATAAAACGCGCCTTCCGGCTTATTGAGCTTGATGCCCGGAATTTCTTTCAGTAAGTCGTACACCAAATCGCGGCGTTTGCGGAAGGTCTCAATCATAGGCTGAATCACCTCCGGATCGGCCTCCATTGCCGCCTTCGTTGCCATTTGTGCAATACTGTTGGCACCGCTGGTTATCTGCCCTTGCATCTTATTGCACGCATCGGCAATCCACTTGGGTGCGCCTATAAATCCGATACGCCAGCCCGTCATAGCAAAGGCTTTCGACACTCCGTTCACCGTGATGGTGCGATCCATCATGTTTCCAATCGAGGCAATGCTTGCAGTGCGACCGCTGAAGTTGATATGCTCATAAATCTCGTCGCTGATTACATACAACTCTTCCTTCTGCTCGATGACGCGCGCGAACGCTTCCAGCTCCTCTCGGCTGTATACCGAGCCTGTCGGGTTGCATGGAGAAGAGTAGATAATGAGCTTCGTCTTTTCATTGATAGCCTGCTCGAGTTGCTTCGCTGTAATCTTGAAATCTTGATCTACAGTGGCCGCAAGCATTACAGGAATGCCGCCAACCAAACGGACCATTTCAGCGTAGCTCACCCAAAAAGGACTTGGCATGATCACCTCATCGCCCGGATCAACGAGTGCATAAATCGTATTGGCAATCGCTTGCTTGGCACCTGTGGAAATGACGATTTGTTCGGGTGAATAGTCGAGACCATTGTCGCGCTTGAACTTGGCTGCGATAGCCTTGCGTACTTCCGGAATACCGTTTACAGGCGGATAGTGCGTGATGTTATCATCGATTGCCTTTTTTGCAGCATCCTTGATAAAATCGGGCGTGTTAAAATCAGGCTCACCTAGTGAAAGGCTCACGATAGGATGACCTTGCTGAGCGAGTTCGCGACTGAGGCGAGCCATGGCCAGTGTGGCCGACTCATTGAGTTGGCTGAGAAGGCGGGATACATTGCCCGTCTTGCTTTGCGTTTGTGGCATACGTAGTGTGTTAGCTCGCCGCCCTTCTTGGAGCGAAGCGGCGAACGACAAAAATAGTTTCAATTGCCTTGTTTACAAGGAATCAAGCGTTAGAATTGGAAATAAATAAAGGGGTGCATATCAGCCGACATAACCTGATAGGCGAAGAAAATTACTCCGATGGAAACGAGCGCCAGAGCAGGAATGGGCAACATGGCAAATCGTGCTCGATAATTCTCTTTGAACGAAGAAGGCAGCCAGTGCACAATCATACCGAATAACACCACAAGGAAAACCGAGCTGTAGGCCATCAATACCTGCGGTGCAACGGACCAATCCATGTGCATGAAAATCTGCTCGAGCATGGAAGTAGCCGACCAGAATTCCGACCAGATATCGTGCTGCTCGTCGAGTCCCGTCCAAGATGTATTGCTACCCGCACGGAACCACACGCGGGTGAGCGTGATGAAAGAGAAGGTCAGGAATATGACCCATGCGCGCACATACCAGCGGTCCTTGTGATTTTCCCAGGGACTGATTTTTTTCCAGAGCTTGTAGAACACAAGTGCGAAACCGTTGAGCGCACCCCAAATGATGAAGTTCCAACTCGCGCCGTGCCACAAGCCACCGATGATCATGGTGATCATCAGATTCAGATTCGTATTGAGCCAACCGGCAAACGACTTTACCCATTGTGCCACCAATAGCGCGACAGCCATGGCGCCTGCTCCTACAGCAATCACCATCCATGAAGAGGCGAGTGCACCTACAACCAATACAATGATGGAAAGCGTGACATACGTTCCCATAGTTCCGGCTTGGTTGCCACCCAGCGGTATGTAGAGGTAATCGCGCAGCCAGTTGCTGAGAGACATGTGCCAGCGACGCCAGAAATCGGCTACGCTGACTGCTTTGTAGGGTGAATTGAAATTTTTCGTCAAGTGAAAACCCATGAGCAATGCCACGCCAATTGCCATGTCGGTATAGCCTGAAAAGTCGGCGTATACCTGCAAGCTATAGCCATAGATAGCCATGAGGTTTTCGAAACCGGTGTAGGATGTCGGGCTGGCAAAGATTCGATCGATGAAGTTGACAGCGATGTAATCGGCAAGTAGAATTTTTTTAATGAAGCCATTGAGAATCCAGAAGATTGCCAAGCCCCATTCAGCGCGCGTGAGCTGATACTCCTTGTATAGCTGCGGAATCAGATCGGTGGAGCGCACGATGGGTCCGGCCACCAGTTGGGGGAAGAATGTTACGAAGAAGGCGAAGTCGGTGAAGCGCTCCACGGGCTTGAGTGTGCCGCGATATACTTCCACCGTATAACTTATACTTTGAAACGTGAAGAACGAAATACCGATGGGCAGTATGATTTTATCGACCTCGAAGTGACTACCGAAAAAGCCATTGCTCCAATACGCCAGTACATTGAACACGCTGCCCGTGCTGCCGGTCATGGAGTTGTAGATATCGGTAAAGAAATATGCGTATTTGAAATAGAACAGCACACCCAGGTTCATGCATATGCTGAGCGCCAGCCAGCGCTTTTTCGCAGCCGCATCTTGCGTAGAAAAAATCTTCTTCCCGACTAAAAAATCCCACACAGCCGTAAAAAGCAACAGCAGGAAAAACAAACCCGTGGTCTTGTAATAAAAGAAGATACTGGCTATGAAAAGAAACGTATGGCGCAGAGTGCGGTTGCGATGCACAAACGCATCGACGATAAGAACCAATGCGAAAAAGATCCAAAAGTTAATGGCAGTAAATATGAACGGCGCCTTCGGATCAAACGCTAAAAACGATGTGATGGACGACCACACGTGCATACTTGCTACTTGCCTTTAAACGTGAGTGTTTTTTTGGGGCGATCGCTCTGCGGCTTGTCTTCGCTTGACTGTCGCGGGCGCTCCGGCTCGCTGTCTCTTGGTTTTTGCGGGCGAGCGGCCGGCGATTTTGTTTTTGGAACGAATGGTTTGTCTACCCACTCCGCTTCTGCAGGTGCCTCCTTTTTGGGAGCCCTGGCGGGTCTTACGGATGGACCATCTCCCTCTTCTTCCGAAAGCAACTTGGTATTTTCCCATCCCTCGGGTATTTCGCCGGTCTTATTGAACTTGATACCCATCCTAGTGAGCAATATCTTTCCTTCCTTGAAGAGCATGCCTGCCGCCTTTTTGAAGGTCTTCTTCGACATGTGGAGGCGCAGTTTTACCTCTTCCGGATCGGTATCGTCGTTGAGGCGCACGTATCCACCGTTGGCCTCGAGGTAGTTCATGATTTTCACTTTCGCGTCGTCGAGTAGTTCCATGCCCTCACGCTGCATACTCACTACAATATCTTTCCCCTCGACCTTGCGCACGTAACCCTTTATCTTTTCACCAAGGCGAACATTATCGGTCATTTCCTGGCGGAACAATGCCCCGACATACTTGCCATCTATGATTACACGGCGACCGATTTCAATTTTCTCGGCAATGGTCATCATCACCTCATCACCACGCTTATAGGGAATTTCACGACCGCGCAAATAGCGATTGAGTTTGGTGGTTGCATAGAGGCGGCGGTTTTCCGGATCGTCGAGCAAAATGACGAGCGCCATGCGACCGTCTTCCAAACTCTCCACCTGCTCTGCGTGCGGAATGAGAACATCGCGTCGTGTGCCAATGCTGATGAAGGAGCCCAGACTATTGGAGCTGAGCACGCGGTAGCAGCCCACTTCGCCCACCTGCAACGAAGGCAACTCCGTAGTTGCCTCCAGGTTTCGTTCTTCGTTGTAATAGGTGAAGACCTCTACTTCGGTACCCGGTTCTGTTTTGGGCTTGAGTTCACGGCGGCCAATGAACACATTATCGGCCTCGGTGCCCAGCAGATAGCCCTTTTCAACTACCTCAAATACAGGCAGTGTTTGAATTGTACCCGGATGAATTTGCATGATTTCCTCGCATTTTCTCGGCAGGCGTGATTGCCTTCGATTGTGCAAAGAAACGGCTAATGTGCGGGTGTTGGGTCACAAACATCGCAAAGTGCTAACAATGGAGCGGGGACTGGGGACTGGAGACTGGCTGAGGCGGAAGTACAAATTACAAATGACTAAGGACGGGCAAGTCATGGCTTCTTATGGGTGGCAGTTGTACCGCAATCATCTGCGCTTGCGGTGCTCCCCACTTCTCTGGGGAGAGGTTGCGGAAGCAACACCCTGCGCTTTGGCACAACTGCCCTTCGAAAAACGCAACGCGCTGACCGTACTCCGTACTTCGTACCTCGTACTTAAAATTTATACCTCGTACTTAAAAATTTCTACCCGAAAAGCGGTATTGCCCGCACCCGGCAAACCATAGACTTTTGATTTATGAGCCAATGCGCCACCACATCTTCCAAAAGCCGCTGCATCGTCATGCAACTTATGGCTCACTCCTGCGCCAAGAAAAAAGAATGCTGTAAAAAGTATAAGCACGGGAAGCGGTGTAAGAAGTGCCCGAAGAATAGCAAATAGTGAAAAGCAAATAGTGAATAGAAAACAGTAATTAGTGAATAGTAAACAGTAAATAGCGACTTTTCACTAATTACTGTTTACTATTCACTATTCACCTTCTATTGTGCCTTCTCCAGATTACTATTCCTCTTACTATACAGGAAGTAAA
>Ga0315904_10000347_pt1 | contig 73185 bp, 54 predicted proteins | sample LakEriMetagenome_6_FD_203529 | JGI IMG/M metagenome (GOLD analysis project Ga0315904, IMG submission 203529) | Freshwater fungal communities from buoy surface, Lake Erie, Ohio, United States - Buoy 12 MA120 | ecosystem: Environmental > Aquatic > Freshwater > Lake | place: USA: Lake Erie, Ohio...
GAAATACAAAGCTCGAGGGTTCGTCGGGGAGATCTTGTGGATCTGCAAGCTGGTCTTCGAAAAAACCAAAACTTGAGACTCCGCTGGAATCTTCAGCTCTTTGAGCAAACTTGGCAGCACGCCATATTTTTCGTCATGTTCGAGAACGACTTCGCCAGACGCTAATTTTCGCTCGAGCACTGCAACCGGGTCGCTCGGTTTGCTCTCGGAATAGCGAATCGGTGGAAGATCAAAGCTATCTTGGGCCAACGCGGGCAAAATTGAAGGTAATAATGCAATGGAGTTCGACAATACCCAAGGAAGCCAAATTCTTGATTTTCTGGCCATGGATGCGATCCTCGACGATGCTAGAGGGTTGGACAGATTCCTTCGCCGACTCCTTCAATTGTATCGAATCTCAAGAGTGAAGATCCAATAGATTTAAACAAACTAGACGATCTTGCTGTGCGACGAATCGAAGCAGGCTAATTCGTCGCGTCGTCTTGAAGCACCGAGAACCAATGCTCGATTGCAGCAAATCGCTGATCAAGTTGCAAAGAATCGGTCACTGGAGCGTTTCGGAACGATCTTGGGCTCAGGAAACCTGTTGATAGATGACGCAATTGCGATTCCCAGTCGCTATGCAGAGGTGTGTGTGTTCCAAAGGATCTCATCGTGCGCCGTATGCCTTGGAGCAAGAACCAATCTTCAAGCATTCCCGAAAGCCTGTTCTCTTGATCGCTTGCCTCATAGGCGAATTCACCGATTCGCTCGGGACGAAACCCGTAGTTGTATACATTCGATGCAGCGACTTGTTTCTTGGCCGCTGTGATGCCAAGAAGCATGTCGATCCAGTGTTCAAGCGTAATTCTCAAGCGATTCAGGGATCGAGCCCACAGTGCGCCTCGATCCAAATCGATGATGAGTTGTTCGAGAGCCAAGCAACGCACTTGGCGGATTGAAACAAACGCATCATGGAGGATCGGATGAACTTGGCTGCGAATTTGCTCGGCTCGAATCGATTTCGAGATGCTCGCAAGGAGCCTTACTAGTGGCTCATTAACAAGCACGTCTCTGATCACATCCTGGCGGCTAGGTTTCTCGCTACCAGAGAAGATATCAAGCAGCTTCCAATTGCTGGTTTTGAACTCATCGAGTCGATGGATCCACGACACAGATCGCAGTTGGCAAATAGATGCGAATAACTTGACTCTCTCTAAATCAGGTGTCCAAAGGCATGCATCGATTCGATGGTAGCGTTGGAACCACCAAAGCGTAAACTCAACTGGACAACTCGGAGAAGACATATGCAAATCGGGGAATTGATTACAAATGGGATTGTTCCAGAGTGATTGGACTGCAACCCCATTTCAATGGAATTCACCTGACTGCTCGGCGAGGATTTGGCAGAGCCGTTGGATATTACGGATCGTAGGGGTCAATCCAAGTGATCGTACATTCGGCATCTCTGTTACAAAACTGAAAGACGGATCATTGGATCCTTTGGATTCCAAGCTTAGAAGGGTCCACCCCCTTAAATTCTGGAATCGCAACTAACTGTGAGTATACTTGCCTGACTATTTCCACTCGTTTAATTCAACAGGAGTTTAACAAATGCGCGGCCTTTGTCTTGCGGCTCTGGCACTATCAGTGAGTGCTACTTTGGGCACTGCCCAAGCCAAGCAATACACCAGGAAAGTTCACGGCAAGGAAGTCGTCGTCCACACAAGCCCTCTTCCGGTAGTGCTTCATCGGATGGTGCCACCGCAGCATGGTAGGCACATGACCGAGCGGGAGTTGCAACAAGGCAAAGCGCCTCAACCAGGACGATATCTAGGAAATGTCCTTGGAAGATAGTTTCCTAGGCCGGTAACGTCCATGCTTGGTCAACAGTCATCAGAACCGGTTCGGCATCGGTTTGGGAATCGATTTCGGAGGCCCAAGCTTTCTCGTCTTGGGCGATCGGTGGCCACGTATTGAAGTGCGTTGGCATCACGTACTGAGGGTGAACAAACCGGGTCGCTTGCACACTGTCTTTGATTCCCATGGTGAACAAATCGCCAATCGGTACGATCATCAATGCGACAGGTTTACGAGCCATCCACTGCATGTCGCTAAACAATGCGGTATCGCCTGCGTAGTAGATTCGTTTGGATATCGAGTCGGTTAGCTCAAGATCCAGCAGCCAGCCACCGGCAGTCCCACCGTAGGAACCGTCGGGCAAACTCGATGAGTGCAAAGCAGGCACCAGTTGAAAGCGCCCTGCCTTGCAGGAATAACTCCCGCCGAGATTCATACCGACGGTCTTTTCAACACCATGGTGCTTGCTGAGCCAAGTGGCGATCTCATAATTGGCAAGGACCTCCGCTCCGCTTCGTTTTGCGATTTCTGCGGCATCTGCAATGTGATCAAAGTGGCCATGCGAAATCAGGATATGGGTCGGATGAAGCTGTGAAGGCTTCGTTCTGGCCGCTGGATTCGATTCCAAAAAAGGGTCGATCAGCACATGGAATTTACCTGTGTGGATACTCCAGGTCGAATGGCCATGCCAAGTGACCTGGATGCCGGAACTCGATGGGGATTTGCTAGAGGTGCTCATGGTTATGCTAAGTGATGATGTCTGTATTTCGATTTACGCGAAGGATCCATGATGGACTGGTGTCTATTGTAGCAAGACATGCACAGAGAATCATTGGGACAGGTTGTCTGCGATTTCGTTAAGATCGCAGACAACGGCCTTGCCCTCGGACTCTTGGACAACACGGCATATAAGATCGATCGTATGGAACTCAGGATCGACGACTCCGAGACATGATGGATGTGCAAGAAAATCAAAGACCGCACGTTGGTCGATCGCCCATCGAAGGCTCTTCTCAACGCTTTGTAAGAACCAATCGAGTTTCCATCGTCCCGTTCGAAACGCACCGATATCGCTGATGGGACTCATCGGAATTTCGATCAGGCCATCTGGATAAACAAACGGTTGGGAATGCACTTGAGCTTGTGCGATCTGATCGAGGATTTCAAGGCTGGGTTGCTGCATCGGTTGGGTATTGGGGTGCGTTGGATAAAGACTGCTGACCCATCGGTACCCAAGATCTTTGAGCAAGTCGCGAACCTCGGGCTGGTTCCTAAGTCCATCTGCAAATCCACCTGGCGTACGAAAACCTTTTGGATCAACACCGATACGGCTGCGCATGGCCTTGGATGTCAGCTCGATATTCTCTCGGATCAAATCCAATAGCGGCCGATCCGCAAGTAGCCAAGGTGCACGTTGGAATCTGAATTGCAGATCCTCTCTGCGAGCGGCTTGGACGTTGATGTGGTCGTAAGTGTGGTTGCCTATCGGATGTCCCATATCGGCAATCTCCTTGAGCCAACCAACGTCCGCTTGCTCTAACGCACGCCCCACTGCAAAGTAGTGGATCTTTCCGCCAAGCTGGTGGACTCTGTGAGCCGCTTGCACCGCATAGCGTTTGGTCGCCTCGTCAAGGTTGCCTTTTTCATAATCCCAATGCGTTGTCTCCCATGTTGGGAAATTTCGGCTCATTTCCAGATCCAGAGTGATAGCGATGCGAGCAATCTTGGTGCTATCCGATGCTCTGGAACTCATTGAGCACAGGGCACTTGAAGAAACAAGCGATGCAGTGCCCGCCATCCAATCTCTTCGGGTGATGTGTCTCATTCGGATCCCTTGTCTTTTGCACGAGGTTGCACCCAGGACACCTGTGTGATCAGTTGGTTCAATGCTGCATAAGAAATCGAAGCGTTGACGGCAAAGCGGGGAGATGTATTCGAAGGGAATGTAGCAAGCGAAGCGTCCGCAACCAAAAAGACATTGAAATCCTTGGACAAATTTTCATAACCGGCGGTCGTCTTGCAGTAGCACATGTCGGTTGCATATCCGACCAGGAGCACGTGTCGGATCGATTGGAGCTTGAGAAAATCGCGAAGTGGGCCATAACCCTCGTCATCGTAGATCACTACGTCGTTGGGTGCCACTTCGATCGAGGTGCTTACTGGAATCGGCAGTGACCAAAACCCAGATCCATTGAAATGATCCGATGCATCTAAACCCGGGAACTGTCGAAAATAATCACCTACCGGATGTTTCGATCCTAACTTCAGTTGACTCGTAAGTGGTTTGCCGCGGTAGTCGAAATCCGCAAGTTTATTTCGCAGTTGTTCGATCCCTTCAGCACGCTCTTGCTCGGTAGGTGTCTTGCGAAAAGACCGATACACCTTAGTACGGATCGGATCTGGTGAACCTGGCAAACTGTACATTACAAGCGGGACAGTAGAACGCAATCTCTTGATGAAAGGGTTGATGACTTGTCTCGAATGCTTGGCTGCCAAAGCATTCTTTTCAGGAGTGCAAAAATCGGCAACTCCATTGGGCTCCGGGGTTTTCCAACCCCAACTATCATCGATGGCCCACGGGTGGACCATGATAATGGCCGTGTGAGCGGCGTTGATCGAGTTGGGTATCTCGATGATCCCCCGAGCGTTGTAACTGAATCGCCAAGCTCGAACCTCAAGATCCGCTTGCTCGTCGACGACGATCGCAGGCGCTTCAAAGTGGCTTTGCTCAAGGATCGGCTCGAAGAACTCTGGATAATCCGCCAAAATCGGACTTGGGCTAGCGATCTTTGTCAATCGATTCTCATACAACCGAGACTCCGAAGTCTCCTGGGCGATGCTCACACGGATCATCAGAGCCCAAGCCATCCAAAGGACAAAGCGGCAAGTTGTTTTCGTTGTGCACATCATGCGATCGGATCCTTTTTGGATAAATGCGATTTCGCGAGCCTATTTCGGTGAGATACCCGTTTCGATCCCATCGGATTGAAGGTATTCGAATAGGTCTCTTAAATCCTGTGGAGACCATTTGCGATACAGATCCTCGGGCATCAGGGAGACGTCTGATGGTTTCATTTCTTCGACCTCGTCACGTGATACATCGAAGGCTTGTCCCTGCTGTGGTTGGATTGTCAATCGACCGTTACCGTTGTCTTTCACCAAACCGGTAAGTACCCGCTGATCCGTGGTGCGGATGGCCATCGATACGTATTCGCGTCGAATGACGCTGCTTGGATCGACGATCGATACGAGCATATACTCGCGGTCTTTACGATTCGCGCTGGTCAAATCAGGCCCAATCTCTTGGCCTTCGCCGAAGAGTTTATGGCAAGAAGCACAATGTTGCTGAAACAATTGCTTACCCGTGACACGATTTCCCGTACCAGCTCGCAAGTCATTATTGAGACGTCGAACCTCAGCAAGCTTCTCCTCCGGAGTCGATCCCTTGAGTCGGCCCCAGTGCTTGGTAAGCAGCATGTTGATCCTCGGATCATTGAAATCAACCAAACTCCGGACTCGATCTAAGGGAAGCGATTCGGCGGATAGGCTTCCGGCTTCGACTTGCTCGAGCAATCTCAAGGCGCTTTTGCTCCGAGCCAGCAATATCCCTACAGAGCCCTCCTGCACATCAGGGGACTTGGTTTTCAAATAGTAATCGATCAGAAATTCAATCAGGGGCTCATGATCGAATTTAGCCAAATACTCGATAGCTTTGACACATACGGCTTGATTGCTTGATCGATTCAGAATGTTCCTAATTCGATCAGCGTCTGCTTGTTCTAGGTCCGTTGCGATTGCATCGATATATCCGATCAGGATCGCATCGTTTGGGTCGCATGAGTCGATCGCTGCGTTGCACAATTCTTTTGCCACAGGAGATTCATGCCGCATGGCGATTCGCAGAAGCGAAAGATTCCTCGGGTGGGCCTTGAGATCCTCGCTTAGCAAGGGAAGTAGCTCTTCTGAAGACTCCGTAAGGGATGTTCCTCCATGATCAGCTTTTGGAAACACTCGAGTTTGCAAGCCTTCGTCGACGAAGTTCCAAAGTCGTAGTCTTTCCTGTTGTGAAGGGGCGGCTTGAAGGAGCCGAAAAAGGGAACTACGTGCCAATCCAATGCGGTGGGGCGAAGAGGATTCGGCTGCATACCTACGAACCAAAAGTCCAAGGAGCTTGTCGCGTCCAAGTTCTGATTTCCAGAGCGTCGGCCTAACAAATCGCTTGAGCACCTCTTGGTTTCCCTCGATGCAGTGGCGTTCGATTGCCCACCACCATAAAAGCGGTATGTAAGGGTCTTGCAGATCGATACTGCGGTTAATGTTCGCGTTGATGATTGGCATGGCGATCGATGGAGCAAACCGAGCGGCGGTGCAAGCGAGTTGCTGCCGCACATGGATGTCCTCTTCGTTCTCTGCAAGCTCATCGAGTTGATGAGCAAGTTGGCTCGAAACAGGAGGCCTTCCGAGGGTCTCTTGATCACCAATCCAACGGATGCACCAGCGGCGAATGGAGGCATGGGGACTTGCCAAGAGCTGGCTCATATGGGCGTCAGAGAGACTCGCAAGCGAAGTCCAAGTCCAGAAGGCCTCGAGCGCCTTTTGAGGATCGGGGCTGGTGAAGGTTGTTTGCCGGAGCGACTCTATCAAGGCTTCCGGTGGATGGATATCAGGGGTTTGCATGTTTGCATAACGCCTTACCAATTCCTGCCGGGCACGACGAACATGCCATTGATCGCTGAAATTCAATCGATCCAGCACGGCTTGATCGTCCATTTTAGATAAGTCTACATTGGCAATCGAACTAGGAGCATCCGCAGATGTGATGCGGTAAATGCGTCCGTTGGAGCGATCCCACTGGGCATCTGGATCCGGGTGCGCCATCCTCGCATCATGCCAATCGGCAACGTAGATTGCTCCGTCTGGACCGCAGGTTAGATCCGAAGGAGCAAACCACGGATCCTTTGATTGCAAGATACTACCACCGTGGGCTGTAGTAAGCGTTGAGCCGTTGGACTTTAGATGGTGCCAGTGGGCACCATGTCCGAGTAGATCCGCTGCTAGGTACTTGCCGCGATACTCTGGGCCAAGACGGTCGGCTTGGTAAACGATTCCGCCGACGGTGACATGGCCCCCAGTGAAGTTCTCATGGGGTGCGTGTGGGAAGTATCCAAAAGTGTAGGGATTATGCAGTTCCCCATGCTTGGCAAACGACTTGACGTAGTAAGCACCTTGAACGCCATGCACCAGGACATAGCCCCCGTAGTTCGTGCTATAGAGCAATTCCCCTGTAGCGTCGAAGTCTAGTCCCCAAGCATTCCCACCCCCCTCGCAGAACAACTCGAATGCTTTGGATTTAGGGTGGTATCGCCAGATGCCTTGCTGAAACTCGATGCCGCGAATATTCGCAGTCACAGTACTACCCTGACAACCATAAAGCCAGCCATCAGGGCCAAAGCACAGCGAGTTGGCGACGCTATGCGCGTCCTGCATGCCGAAACCTTCGAGCAAAACCTGTGGATCGCTATCAGGACGGTCGTCGCGATCTTGATCCGGGTAAAAGAGCAAATACGGAACATTCATTACAAAGACACCACCGTGGCCGAAGGCAAATCCGGACGCAAGATTCAGGCCGTCGACAAAGTCTTGAGCCTGATCCATCTTGCCATCAGCATCGGTATCGCTGAGGATCGTGAGCCGATCGGATCCACGTGGTCCATGGGGTGGAGCCTTAGGGATCATGTCATAAATGGTGCGCGAGTACCGGTCGACTTCTTGGCGCACAAGCCCCTCGGGATTTGGGTATTGCAGGTATTGCATCACCCATAGCCGACCACGATCATCCCAATCGATGGCCACCGGCTGTCTTATCATCGGTTCGCATGCGACCAGATCAGCTCGAAGTCCACCGGGCACTTGGATGCAAGAGAGCGATTCTTGCGGTGTGAGCCCCTGAGCGCAGGTGATGCTCGTGAGCATTACCAAAACACCAGTGGATACCGCCGAACAAACCAGTGTCAATTTGGAATACCAAGCGAGCATGTTGATAAGAAATCCAGTAGGCAACCGTCTTTAGATAGCAATTCAAGTTTAACGATTATAACAAATGCAACAGGATTGTCTGATTTTTCACTTTTTCTAACAGAATCGAATCAATCCACTTTTTCGGTTTCATCGATACAGGTTTACAGGTGATTTCATCTGTAATTGTTTCGAATTGGAGGATCGAATGAGTCGGAAACTCTTTGGTTTGCTAGTTTGTACAGCCTTGGCAGGATGCAGTACTGTCAAAACTACCTTCATGAGGGTAGATCCTTGTGGAAATCTGGTAGAGTCCACGGGGCGATGCGAAAAGGGTGTTCCTGTGGTGGTCAACACTCCTACGCATGTCAAGGTACAGATCTTTCAAAAGGACTTTTATAACATCGGAGACGGCAAAAGTGCTGTTCAACTGGCGGATGCATCGATTCGGACTGTAAAGATTGAGAAGGTAGAAACAAGCAAATTGGTGATGCTCGATCCGAAGCGACCGATTTCCGGAATCGGGCAGTTTGAAATCAAATACGATGACTTTGGCAATGGTTCTTTAGCGGAAGTTCGTTACAAGTCGGTCGATGAAACGATCAAGCGAATAGGGGAATTAGCAGCCACAGTTGCGAAAGCAGGTCGCGGGTTTAGAAGTTCCGATAACACCAAGGTCAGGATCATTGAAACCGACGAAAGGCTTGTCGCTATGCGCACGTTCCCGATCGACGCCTGTGAACGTGGAGAGGTTGATGCTTTCATCCTGCAATACATCGCTTGCAATGATGAATCGCCATGCCCCGCAACTGCCCGATATGCACAAGAGAAATAGCAATTGAATCCACGGAGAAAAATCATGCATTCCTATATAATAAGTCTCTGGTTTGCCCTTAGCTCGGTCGCTTTTTTGATGGCATCGGGGTGTACTTCCATTCAAATGAAACCTTTGTTCCAAGATCAAAGGGGCAATCTTTATGGAGATTTGCACTCCAAAGGAACCAAGGGTGTACCTTGCAAGTTTAAGGTCAAGAAAGGGATCCGCCTGAGTCTCATCGAAACCATCGTTGTTAGCAATGAGGGCAAAGTGCTACCGTTGGGACATCGAGGAAATCCACTCCTAAAAATTCAAGAGCAGGACATCGAGGAAGACCAGTTTTTCCTTGTCCATGTCCCCCGTCCGCTGGCGGGAACTCTGGAAATCGGATCGGCAGATAAACCTGGCTATTCCTTTAACGACAAAGGCTATCTGACAGGTATCGGAGCGATGGTCGAAGACAAAACGATCGAAGATGTTACAAGCGTCTTGGCTGGATTGGCTCCGGGAGGCGAAACCACAAAGTCCAAGGGAATGTTTCAATTGTCTGAAAACGACTCGCAAACTCCCGGCGATTTTGTTGTTCGAGAACGGTTGGTAGCAACCAGAGATTTTTACTGGTCTGATCCAAATTGGCACTGTGCAGTCAACGATTGGTTGCAAGAATACGAGTGCAATAACCTGACGTGCGAATCGGTAGCCGATGAGAATCGCCCTCAGGTTGCCTCTAAGATATCCCCGAAAAGCATGCGGTAACGACGGTCTCCTACGCCAATGTCACTGAAGCAATTACCTGCAAGTTCAGTCCAACAGATTTGCGAGAAACTCCACCTTGCAAGCTTGGAAGTACTTAACTGCAACGGTCCACAGGTGATTGCCCAAGGCATGCGGCTCGTCGAATTGTCCTGCGAAGAACTCGGTTCTTTATCAGGGGTCTATATGGAAATCCCCGTCGAGGTAAACGTTACTTTACTCGACGAGGCAACCATCGGAAATCTTCGGTGTACGGAGATCACGCAAGAAGACATGGACGAAGCCGTCTCGCATCTTAGGAGACTCGCAGCGCAAGGACGGATCGTCCAAGACTCCAAGAGTCCTGTTCCAGGAGCGACCCACGAGATCAAGACCGATGCGCAAGGTCGCCGAATCGTTGTCAGACGCTGCTACCATTGATGCCGTCAAAGGCGTTCGTCAGCTGCAGACATAACGGATGCGCGCCAACGTTTTTTGCCCCCGGACTTCCTGAACCTCGTGCGTAATCCCTCGTGGGGAGGCCTGGGTGGAAGCGACCATCGAACGGCTCGACTTCTTGGTCGGTTCAAAATTGATCCTGCCATGTTCCACCAGAGATTTAACGTAATTGACAACATCTCTATCGGTGTTCGAAGGGTTCGATACGTGACCCACGATCGATAGAGCGCTATGCGATCGTCCAATCAATGCCACTTGCGCTGCCGATGCGATGACACCTTTGAGCTTTTTGTGGCAAGCGTCAAGCGATACGACCCTCTGATGAATGGCCTCCTGCAACTGCTGCCCTGCAAGTTTGACCGATGAAATGTCTAGTTTATTAGAAACCGCACCGATCAAGCTTCTGAGCTCCTTCTTGGCAGATGTGGTCAAGTCCGAGTCGGTCACCTTTGCGATCCCCTTCTTTTTCGTTGCACCGGGGGCTGCGGCACCTGCAGCAAAGGCAGCAGAAGGGGCCAAGGTCAAGCTAGAGCCAAGAGCAATGCCGTGCCCTTGGAACGCGTCGCGAATAGCGACTTGGTTGGCTCCCGCGTTGGCTTGCTCATCGGCCAAAATCATAAAACGTCCGACTTCGCGAAAATACTCCATTCGCTGCGGAGCATTTTTGACCGCATCGACCAGTAGTTTGCCCGCAATCTGTGTCGCTACGAGCAGATTCGATTCGGTCGAAGTGGACATTCCACTGAAAATATTGACGATGGTGTCGTAAAAACATCCGCTGAAAATCTGTGCAAAACTGTGCTCCTCGAAGATCAACTCGCCAGGACCACCATTGGCAGGCAAAGACCCCTGCGGCCCCCACTGAAAACTGTTACGAGCTCGCCTCGGTGCCGCAGCATTGATGCCCGGTGCAAACTTGCTAATCCCCTCGGAGATCTCTTCGGCGAGTGTCTCGACGCAATTGCTCTTAGAAACACTCGATAAAATAGCCACCCGCGTCTCTTGATCGTGCAGTGCTGTAATGATTGCCATGCAATCGCCAAATGCTTCGTGGAATGCGTTGACCTCAAAACGACTCGATCCCCAGAAGTCTGGACGAATCGCATCGAGGAAGGCATGCCCGGCCTCATGGGCAACGACATCCGTACTAGCGCCTGAGAAATAAGTCTTAGCCCCAACCTTCTGGTGAAAAAAACTCAAACTCGATCTGTTATAAAACGCATTGAGATCCTGATCTAAGTCTGGAATTACACTGAGCGTGCTCCCAGCTTGCCATCGTGTGAAAGTTCCGAAAATCGATTCCCATGCATCGATCGACGCCAAGGCAGCTTCCCGACACTGCCAGTAAAGAAAGTCAGGTGTTCCCACTTGGTACTGACCCTGCGCTACCGCTCCCTGCACACTGAGCTTAGCTCTGTTAGCTCCTCGGTCGGGCCTAGGTTGAACCACTCGCATCGGCAAGACGTTTTGCACGGAAGGATCATTTGGTATGAAGTGGATTGGCATTTCTTCGATTCTCCTTTTTGATGGCTAAAAAGCTTGTTGATAGGGTAAGCGTAATCGAACCTCCCCTTTTATCAGATTTCTCAGTTCTTTGGGTGTTTTTTGGGTGATAGGACGGCTTTCTCGTATTCATCTGGCGATTCAGGCTTTTCGAGCAGGAGTACGAGCACGAAAAAGCTGGGTTTCCACGCACAGGAATCCCGGCCGAATCCAATCTTCTTAAGGGCCTTGAGCTCCTGCAAACTCATAAAGGGTGTTGTGGATCGTCCCTTGTACCGAATTGCCATCGGACGCCTTAAACTTATAACGGATTTCCATCCCCCAACTGGGTTTCATCTGCGAGCTTTCAATCCGAACCGTTTTGGTGTCCTCTAACACGGACACTCGATCGATCTGTACTGGATGCTGATCGATGTGATCCGAACCGTACTTGGCACTCCGTTTGAGTCCCCACTGCTCGATATGAATATTCGCTACATCGATGGACTTCGGATCGATCGCTTCGCCGAACACCAATTCGATACCACCTTCGACTGCATGCAGAGCCATAGGCAAATGGCTGGGCTTGGACAATTTACGGATCCGATACAAACCACCTGGAGCTGTCGCGTTGCCAGCCCAAGAAAACATCCCGCACAAATACAAATGATGATCTCCCGGCGAGAATCGACCTCGCATCACCCCGGTCTCAAATGCAGGAATCGGAAGCTCGATCATTCCACCTTGACGCCTCGAACCGATCTGCTCGTGGAGCACCAGATAGACTTTGCCGTAACCATAAGAGAGGTTCAGCAATCCACCCTGCAACTCCCCCCACGTCGGACTATCGACCCAAAGCAGTTCCGCCGGAGACCGATCAAAGGCGTTGGTGATCCAGCACAGCGGGGGCTCCATCGCTTGATCCGACGAGTCGGTCACATCGTGGTAACCAAACATATTCCCATAGAATTTGGGCCCACTTTGCGGATCGACATTCACCCAGTTGATCCGATTCTTAGGATTCCAGAAACCTTCTTGGTCTGTCACGATGAACGAACCGTCTGGATTCAAACAAACACCATTGGCTGCCCTAAAACCTGTGGCCAAGATATCGGTCTTGGATCCATCAGGAGACACTCTAAGGAGCGTGCCATGCTGTGGAACAACCGCTTTGAGCGCATGACGGCCTGATTTCGCGTAGTAAAAATTCCCTGCTTGGTCGGTCTGAAGCCCCATCGCAAACTCGTGGAAATGCTCAGTCACCTGATGATCGTTGTTAAAGCACTCGATGTAGTCGATCTCATCGTCGGAGTTGAAATCATGCAGTGCAGCGAGTTGATCTCGGCACGTCAAGTAAATCATGTCGTCGACAATCTTCAAACCCAGCGGTTGGTACAAACCTGAAACCATGCGTTTCCAAGTCCACTCGGATTGATCGAGCGATTCTCGCACATGCCAAACATCTCCATCCCACGAACAAACTGCCATCGAACCATCGGAGAAGAAATCCAATCCCGTGAGCCGTAACTGCGCGAACCACGGGTTGGACTCAGGCGACATCATCGTATCGACCGCAAATGCACCTTTGGAAAAGGTTTCCTTCGGACGTGTCTTCAGTACCTGAGCCCACCTTCCGGAATTGTTTCGAGCGCGGGCTAGCAGATCCAATTCCGCATCCAAATCCGTACTGATCTGTTGATTACCCGGGGTCTCCTGATCCAATCGCTTTGCACACCAAAGTGCAAATCTCTGCGGCTGGTCGTTTGCACCAATCGTAACGGTCAACATTCCATCGCGAATCTTCCAATCCAATCCGTCCGTCTGGCCTTCGAGTCCAAATGCGTGCAAGTCCGTTGCGCATCGCAAAGCATCGGTCGCTAAAGTTTTCGCCTCTTGCTCACTCAAATCGCTAACCCGCAGTTCGATCGGCTGTGCGTGCGGTGCGATGTTGAGGACTCGACCAAAAGCATTTTGGTCGGGGCTGATTTGGATCGAGACAGGAGATTCCAAAATCTGCGCATCGGCAATACTGTACGAAAGAATCGTACGCGAGCCATTGACGAACTGACCGTTGAACTTCCCCCAATTCTTGGGCAATGGTCCATAGCGACGGGAGTCTCGCCCGATGACCCGTGCATTGTCTTCAAACGGATTTTGCGACGACTCAGGACTCGCCCAACCTGGGCCAACGGCGTTAGAAAATACGATGTCTCCGACGATCCGCGGATGGATTCCATGTTCGCCATTGAATTGGATATCCCGCCAATCGATGAACACATCCTTGGGTTTGTCTTTCGCGACTTGCCAGGCGGCTGCCCATCGCAAAGTATCCGTATCAAAGACCATCCACTGTTGTCCACGAGTGATCCCACCAGGTCCTGGGTCGAGCCTCACTGCAATACCTTTGTAAGCGATGTTCAGGCGATCGCCGGGGATCTCATAGCAATGCGTGAGCATGTTGCCGTAGTCCATCGCACTCCAAACCTCGATGTTGCTCGGCTCAGGACCTCGCGTATCGCCCGCAGGTAGCTTGTCCAAATACGTTGGGTCGATCGCTAACGAATGGATATTTGGATTCGACTTGAGAAACTCCTCACGAATATAGTGGATGACATCGTATTTCTGGGAAGGTACCATCCAGGTCTGTGCGGTCATGAAACCATAGCCGTGGGTCAGCGTGCGGTACATCTCAAGCGGCTGGCTTCCATTCTTGAATTTCCCTTCACCAAATCGCAAAGCTGTCGGCAACGAACCGATTTGATCCTTGGTTCCATGACAGTTGGCGCATACTCGCCCATAGATGGCTTGTCCCCTGTTATAGGAGTCTTGATTCCAATCGCGAATCAATCCTGCATGATCGACGCGGGACTCGTACTCAGGAATTTTTACAGTCAATAGTGAAAGATCCGGCTGCAAGCTTGAAGCTCCCTTGGGACCTTGATCACGAATCTCAAAAAGGTATTTGATCAAGTCGAGCATCGCTTGCTCGCTAGCCAGTTGCTGCATGAGTCCCGAGGGCATTAGCGACTGAGAGCTAGCCGCCGAGGCTTCGACTTGCTGAGCATCAACTTCAACCACCTCACCATTGGCGTTTCTCAATCGCCAACTCTTGGGATCTTTATCGATAAGCAATCCTGTCACGAGTTCACCATCTGCTAAGCGGAGCGTGATCGACTCATAACCTTTGCGTATCGTCTTGGAAGGCTCTAGGATCGATTCGACGAGTTGTTCGTCGGAGAGTTTGTCGGCCGAAGCGATATCGAGGGTATGCCCTAGGTTAGGTCCCAACGGTCGGACTTGAGAGCCACTTGGCAAGTGGCAACGAACGCAAGCTAGGTTGTTTTGATAGAAAACATTCACTCCGCGGCCAGCATCTCCCTGAACCTTGGCAAGCTCCGCCCACTGCGCAGGTGTCTTGGACTTTAGATACTCCTGAGTCAATTCCGGCAAAGCCGAATTTGCGATCGGGGACTGGGCCACACACGGCTGAGTAGAAGCGACGAAGACCAAAACAACACAGGCCAACAGCTTTGAGATAGCGATGGAAGGATTCCAAGTTTTCATAAGTTCTTTGTTAGCTTGTAAGTGTTTCGTTTGCTTCGGTTCGATGGGCTCTTGCAGTCAACTTCGAAACAATCACGATGACTATAAAACTCAGCGGGATCGTCACGATTCCTGGCTGACTAAAGGGTACCCATGCTTGTTTGGGATCCAAACCATAAAGGCTCTTAAACATCTCTGGACATACGGCAATCCAAAGAACCGAGCTAATGGTTCCAACAAGAACGCCCCAAATCACTCCCTGTTTGGTTGTGTCTCTGTAGAACAGGAGCATCAGCAGGGCAGGAAGATTCGCTGAGGCAGCGATTGCAAATGCCCATCCGACTAGATACGTCACATTCATTCCCTCGAAGGCCAAGCCGGCCAAGATCGCGAGTGCTCCGATCACGATCGATGAGATTTTTGCAACGCGGATGAGTTGATGATCACTGAGTTTCATCCCTAGCATCCCGGCGACAAAGTCATGGGCCACACACCCCCCAGCAGCGACGATCAGTCCACTGACGGTGCCAAGCACGGTCGTAAATGCAATCGCCGATACGGCTGCAAAGAGTAGCTCGGAAAAACTCTTTGCAAGAAGTGGTGCAGCCATATTGCTGTCGCTCGGATCCATCGAACCGCTGACCATCGCTCCAAATCCGATGTAGAGTGTCAGCAGATAGAAAAACCCGATCGCAGCGATTCCCACGATCGTACTCTTGCGAGCCGATGCTTGATCCTTGACCGTATAGTAACGGATCAGAATATGTGGGAGCGAAGCGGTGCCGGCAAACAGGGCCAACATCAGCGAGACGAAATCGAGTTTGGGGAACCACTGCTGTTGCCGAATCCCCTTGAACGTCGGATGGTTACCCGGTGCCATCATTTCATAGCCATCGACAACCCGCGGAGCATATTCGACCATAGGCTTGTCGTTGACCGTGCTCTTGTTGGTCTGCGAAAGCTCGACTTGCGCACCCGAGAGCTCGGTCAGAAAACGGATCGGATCCAGAGGTCCCGTCGACTGCTTCCCCTCGCTGAGCGAGAGGACTTTGCCAACCGGCTGGAGATTCTTTTGACCTTCTTTTAAGCCCAGCGGTATTCCGTCGATGAGTTTAGTACCATCGCTGGCGATCGTCACTCTTTGGGGCTCGACTCTGGGTCCCCCAGGTGCAACTTGGATGCCTCGATTCAGAACCAGTATCGTTAGAACCAAAGAGAAAATCACCAGCAGTCCACCTTTGAGAAACTGCACATAGGTGGTGCTGACCATCCCTGCAGTAACAACGATAATCACCACAATCGAACCTACCAGCACGACTCCTTGCCAATACTGCAGTCCAAGAAGAGGTTTGACCAGGGCTCCTGCACCAACCATCTGCGGGATCAAGTAAACGATGCTTACGACCAAGGTGCTAAAGCCTGCGGCAGAACGAATGCCAGACGACTGGAACTTACTCGCAAGTGCATCGGCAAAGGTGTATTTACCGAGCCTTTTGAGGGGTTCGGCGATGATCAGCAAAGCCACCAGCCAGCCGGCTAAAAAGCCAATCGAGTAGAGGAATCCATCGAATCCAAAGAAGGCCACCATGCCGCAAATACCGAGGAACGACGCCGCAGAGAGGTAGTCACCGGCAAAGGCTATGCCGTTTACAAACCAATGGATTTCCCCACCAGCGGCGAAATATCCTGCGCTCGATTTGGCCTTGGATCCAAGATAAAAACTCAGCGCCACGGTTCCGACAACCATGAACAAAAAGACGATCACAGCAAGGCTGCTTGGAGTGTAGATCATGAGCGGGTGCGGCTGAGGATGCCGTAGAGCAAAGCGACAAACAAAGACAGGACAATCAACCCAACACCATAGGCGATCGTCAGAGGAATTCCTGCGACCTTTGTCTGTGTGATCCAATCGTACGCAAAAGTGCAAAGACCGATGAAGCTCGCATAGGCGATCGTAAAGAGGATCATTAGCGTTACGCCGATCCGCTGTCGTCTGGCGATAACATGGTCTTGTTCGTCTTCGGTGGTGTTGGCCGAATGATGCATAAGCAGAGCAACTTGATAACTGGTGATGAAAGCCGCCAGGCGCGATCGGAAAGATACTATAGCTTAATCAATTCCCGATCGACTCGCATCCTTGGCTAGCATCGAAGGCTCGAAGTTTGCTTGCGAGTCCCGGAATGACACGGCACGCGTTTTCCGAGTAGATTTTTCTCAGAATATCGCCATGGAGTCCGATGCCATAGATCCGCCAATCACCTTGAGGGGGTGGCGATTTCTCGGAGTAGTGAAAGTATTCGTCGAAGGTTTCCAAGAATCGCCAATAGATACGCAGTCGCTCCTCGGGAAACGGTCCATCGGTTCCCAGAAGGATCCGATCCTGATACTTTTCAAAGAATTTTTTGGCCGAGTAGGGTTGGCGTCCGAGTTCATTGATCCGCGAGGAAAATTCGATCATCAAGTTTGGAAACTCATCGAGCCATTTGGCTAGCTCAGTGAGATTCTCCGCATCGTTTCCAAAATGGGCAGCAATGAATAAGGTCTTCGGATGCCTTGCAATAACTCGATTGCGTGCCTGATGCAACGACTCGCGACTAGGAAACTCCGGCCCGACAAAGGCCCATTCGGGGCGCGATCGCAGTTCGACGATTCGCTCGTTGGTTTCGTCCGCAGTACGAAAAAATGCACTCGGATCTGCCGTGTGCATCAGCACGGGGATACCGAGCTCTCCACAAGTATCCCAGATCGGATCCCACCTTGGATCATCGATTTGAATCAAACTACCATCACCATTCCTCCATCTCAAACCAAAGTCCTTGAAGAACTTCAGCCCACAGATTCGGCCCTTTTTGAATTCTGCGCGGAGGGTTTCGACCGTATCGAATACGAACGACGGTTGATTGCATGCCCAGCTTGCAGGCTTGTCCTCAGATCCCTTTCCACGAAAATCGATGTTTGCAAAGATAGCGAAACGATTCGGGTATTTGGTCCAAAGATAGGCTGCATGTGCATCGAGCTGGGATCCGAGCTGTCCATCGAGCGAAACGCTCACAGCAATCCTGTTTCGATCCATCATTTGGACGTAGCGATCGAGTAGCTCTGGATCGTGCTTGCCCTTGACAAAGAAATGGGTGTGCACATCGACCACACTCGATGAGGCGCTTTTGATGTCCGACTGCGGAACGATCAGGCTAGGGGTTCGTTCGGCGGAGCTGCTTTGCGCGTAGAGTTTGCATATAGGCTTGCTTGCCCCTACGGCGAAAATGCAAAAGTGCAATGCAATCGAAAGACCGTAGTGCCATCGTCGTCTTTTGAATATCATCGCGACATTTCCTCGACGAGTGACGAAAGTCCGATTCGGTAATCTTGATAATGCAAGTCTAGTGCATAGTCGGCCAACAGACGCTGATTGCTGACCTGCTTATTTCCTTGCCCTCGCTTGCGAATATTCTCTTTATTAGAATATTCGCTAAAAACAGGTTTCTGCAAGCCAAGGCGCTGGGCGATAAACTCGTAGTATTCTTTGCGCTTGACGCTGTTGCCATCGCATACGCAGTACAGCCGATGCTTGATCGAGCCTTCAGCAACCGCTGCAATCGCTTGGGCCAGATCCTCGACATGGATAAGATTCAGGTAACTCTCTGGGTCGATGGCCATCGATTCTCCATCGCGCAGAGGTTGAAGATTCGGGATTCGACCCGGCCCATAGATGCCTGCAGGACGCAGAACCACGTGCTCGATGCCAGCGCTTTCGAGCCACCTCTCGGCCTCCAGGGCATTGATCGAACCGGATCGCTTGGGCTCTACGGGTGAGGTTTCATCGACCCACAAGGATCCCTCGGCCGGAGGATCTGCAAACACTCCGGTCGTTGAAAGATAGATCCAACGGGGTTGACCCGAGTCCGGGTTAACAACGGGACACTTCGATAGCTGAGCCAACCCGACTGCATGGGATGAAGAAGCATGAGAAACAGCGATCAGTACGGTCGCAACTGGGGGCGTTGACAAGTTAGCAAGCGGACTTGCGCTTTCATGACTAGTTTCGAGCCAATCCCAGACGACCGGTTCTATTCCGAGTTTTACTAATTCTGAGGCTCGGTCGATCGAGCGGGTTACGGCCAAGACTCGATCACCGGCGCTTAGCCACAACTTGGCGACCTGTAGGCCGACGTAGCCGCATCCGAGAATTATCCGGGTTTTGCGATCCGACTTGCGATCTGATGGGTTAGACACTTGGGACATGGATTATCCTTCCGAATCGTTACGAACGGACCTGCAGGGGTGTTTCTTGACTTTCCGGACTGAACTTTCTCAAGTTCTAGAGTGTAGAGGGTTTTATTTTGAGCTCTGATAGCGAATAATCGGAACCATGATAGCGTGCTAGAGGCATACCGCGATAAGGGATATGTAAATGCTTGAGCCGACCAGCAAAACCTGCGGTGAAAAAAGTTCGAACCGGATTTATCCGGACGTGCTTGTAGGTTTTTTTTGGTTCATGGCGGTAATCTGCAGTTTGGGTGTTTCGGCCCAAGACGTCCTGCCCGAGGCACCCTCGAAGCCTCGAATGCCTGTGCCCAAGGATGCCAAGAGCGATACCGAGCCCAAAGGCACAACCTATGTATCGCTTGACCCGAGCCTCAAAAGCTTGTTCCAGGGCGAAGACCCAAAGTCATTGGCGGATCTCAAAGCACTTCAAGATCAGCAGTCCAAGGTGGCAGCAAAGATCAACCAGGTGACTGTCAATCTACAGCACGGTAGCACCCAAGGTAGCGGAGTGCTGATCAACGAAGACGGGTACATCTTGACTGCGGCTCACGTGGCAGGAAAACCTAAACAAAAGATGTGGGTTGTGCTTCACGATGGTCGTCGCGTCGAGGGGGTTAGCATGGGGGTCAATCGAGACACCGATGCAGGTTTAGTTCGTATCTTGAAGAACCGTGATCAAAACAATCAGCCATGGCCGCATGCAGCTTTGCCTGCCGTAGGTGAGCGGGTCAAATCCGGGCAATGGTGTATCGCCGGTGGGCATCCCGGTGGTTGGATGGCAGATCGGCCTGCAGTTATACGAGTCGGACGTATTTTGCGGGTGACCGATTCGACAATCGTCAGCGACTGCTCCCTCATTGGTGGAGACAGTGGTGGTCCCTTGTTTGATCTCCAGGGCAAGCTCATCGGGATTCATAGCCGTATCGGTATCGATGTCGATGACAACATGCACGTACCGATGAACGTCTATATGGATTCATGGGATCGACTTGCCAATAGCGAAGCTTGGGGAGTTCTCCCAGGTTTCAGGCCTATCATCGGTGTGACGGCTGATCGTCAATCAGATACGAAGAACGAATGCGTCGTTGGGACCGTAGCACCCCGTGGTCCTGCGGCCAAGGCAGGTATCGCTCCTGGGGATCGGATCGTGCGATTCAATGGCACAGAGATCAACAGCTTTGACAAACTCAAAGAAGAAGTCGACTCGATGGTCCCTGGCGAACGGGTCAATATCGAGGTGTTGCGGGATGGCCAAAAAGTGAATTTGAAGCTGATCATCGGAGTCTCTGATGAGCCTTAAAAGCATGCGAAAGACAGCATCATGAAATTTGGGATCGATAAATTATTTCTCGTCGGCTGTCTGGGCATCTGGGGTGTGATGCTCACGGATCGCAACTTTCGGACTCGAGATCCTCGTTGCTTTGACGGTTCGTGCGAAAAACCAATCCCCCAGTTAGAGGTACCTGCAAGTTTCGATGCTGATCGTCGCAGTCGAAGTTACGAGTCGCTAGAAGATTCCAAATCCGAATTCCAAAGCGATCGGCCCAGCACCGTGGATCCCGTCGGTTTTCACTCCGATGAAACTTGGAGCAACCCAAGTCCCTTGCGGTTGGTTCAGCAAGAGATGCGTCAGCTGGTGCCACAGGGACGCGGCCGCGAAAATCGGTTTTTATCAAGCCGTGCGCACCAACGCAGTCAATACGCAACGCTCCGCGCGTTTCGAGAAGCCATCGGAGAGCACTGGAAGTCCACCGTACAAATCTTTGGACAAAATGGCCAACTAGCTCTCGGTGCGATTGCTCGAAGCGATGGCTGGATTGTGACAAAGTCCTCGCAAATCCCGGAGAATTCGATCGAAATCCGGTTGCACGATGGAACGAAACTACCTGGAACGGTGAAGATTCGGCGCCCAGAACTCGATCTTGCCTTGATCAAAATAGATCGGGCTGAGTTGCCTGCGATTCGGTGGAACAACGAAGCACAGGTACCCTTGGGTGGCTGGATCGCTAGCGCCGATGCACGATCATTGCCCCTTGCTTTGGGTGTCGTCAGTGTCGAAAAGCGAAATATTCAGAAGCAACGGCCTCTTTTAGGGATCCAACTGTCTTCTTTCCATCAAGGACCCATGGTCGAAGACATCGTAGTGGGCAGTGGTGCCGATCGGGCAGGAATTCGCCAGGGGGATATCATCATCAAAATAGACGGCAAAGAGGTTCAGACTCGGCAAGAGGTTCTCAACTTGCTGATGTCGTTTCAGGCAGGAAGGAAGATCACCATCGATGTCAATCGAGATAGCAAATCGATGTCGTTCGAAGCCCAGATGATGGACCTGACAAATCTGATGCTCGATCCAACGGAGCTCGAAGTCAATGGAAGCATATCAGCGCGATCGACAGGTTTTGGAGATGTTATCGAGCACGATAGTGTTTTGGTACCGGAGCACTGTGGTGGGCCAATCGTCGATGTCCACGGAAACGTCGTCGGACTAAACATCGCTAGGGCTGGTCGCGTCAGTTGCTATGCACTTCGAGCAAAAACCGTTTCTACAGCGATCCAGGAGATGCTGCAAACTGTGTCGGAAGTTCAAGATCCAACGGTGGCAAGCGAAAAGGGGCCTTTCGAGAAGGGATCCGCCGACGTGGTACCAGCCAGCGCCAAAACCCCAGAACCTAGCGCCGAAGTAGGAAGTGGCTTAAAGATAGAATCGCTCAAACCACCGAGCCGGTAAAAAACCTAACGCTTCGGCTCTGCAACGCCTTTCCTCATTTGATCGATCATTGAACGCATCTGTTGCTTGAGATTCGGATCCTCAGTCTGCTTGATCATTTGCTCGATTTGCTCGATCATCCTCTGCTGGGCCTGGGGTCCGCTGAAAGCTCCCCCTTGAGCATTACCCCCATTGGCTCCACCAGCAGCGCCACCAAAACCAAATTCCCCGCTGGCAAATCCACCGCTTGGCAATCCATTAGGCATCGCACCTGCTGCGTTTGCACTATTTGGCTCCGAAGCGTACTTGCGTACCCATTCGAATGCCCCAGGATGTTTTTTGCGAAGAGCCTTACGCGAATCGGCTTGGTACTCGGATTTCTTTTCTTTGCCACGTACTGGCTCTTTGATGGTCACCTTGATTCCAAGCTCGTTGGACTCTTCGATCAAGACATCTTGTTTGCCGTTTAGCACACGGGTCATGGAAACGATCTTGCCATCGCGATCCTCAAAAGACTTCTCAACGATATGTCCGTTGACGTTGGTGATCGATTTGCTCATCGCGTTTCGAAAACCATTGCCAGCAGCCGACGGGTAATCGGCTGAACTATCTTCGCCTGGCGACTTTAGTTCCTTGGAAGGTTGACTCCCCGAGGAAAAACTCGATGAAGAGCCAAAGCTAAAGCTAAAGGATTGCTGTGCCTGCGCTGCAGAACCGACCAGAGCCACTACGGCCCCTGCCAACATCACTCCGACCGATCGTCGTACGAGACTAACATCCAAGAACTTTTTCATGATCGTTCCTGTATCCTCTGGAGAGAATCCATACCCGTGAACGTTCCCGACAGCCGGGAATTCTTGCTTTAGATTCTAATGGATGGCTGGAATTCAATCAGCGCGAGAAATTGCCGAGAATTCAGAAATTCCATGGTACTCGATTGTCAGCTACCCAACCTGGACCAAGGTGGCAAGATGTGTTGGGCCGACGATATACCGACCCTGGAATTGGTAGATCAACCGATTTTCAGTTGTGCAGGGGCGCTTTAGCTCAGCGACAAAATCCCCACAGATCTCACCCCCGAGGAGGGAACTTGGCATTTGGCATGGATCCCAAACAATGCAGCAGTCACTGAACTCGAGCCATTCTCTGGTGATGCTATACCAAGCCTTGAAAACGGACTCTTTTGCGCTGAACAATAACCGATCTAATTGAATAAGCAGTTGGTTATTGTTTGAAATAACCGTTCTCTCCTGGTCGATTGCAATCAGTTCCAAAACACCATCAGGCAGTGGCAGATTCTCCTCGGCATCGATTCCAATGGAGAGAATCCAAGGTGATTTGGTTGCAACCGCTGCGCAATAACCCGAGCAGTGTGTGATACTTCCGATGATGTCTTTTGGCCAAATAGGTTCACGGCCATTTCCGATAAGGATCGCCGTCGGATTAAGCCCTAAGGAACGCAGGGCTCTTTTGGCACATTCTCGACCTGTTGCAAATTCAATGCGTCGGCGATCTGTTACCTTACCCAGGCACACTTTCTCTTCTGGGAAAAGCGGGTAATCATCAAACCTGTCGATGGTCTCGACAACCACATCGCTAGGCGCGATCCACTGGAGCATATCTAGAACAAACCTCGCTTGATGACTTACCGGACGGTTCGCGACCAACCAAGATCTGGAAAGATCACAAAGGGGAGGGGATTCTAATTACAAGCTTGTTAAAAGTCAAAAGAAGCCAGTTACACGAGGCTTAGCAACGGGTTAAAATCCCATACGCATTAGCTCTCCTGCGGACTGGGCAGGACAAGACTCCTCATCAATAACTTTTCAAATGAAGATTCACTCAAAGATACCATTCACTTTGGCTTTAGCGCTCTGTGCGGGATTTGCCGTTTTTATCCCATCGCTACTTGCCTCGGATGTGACGATCGGTACCAAGATCGAGACTATCCGCGTGAAGGATATCCGAGGAGTTCCTCGGGATTTGAACGACCTGGGTTCGCATCAAGCTTATGTCTTTGTCTTTGTGACTTCCGATTGCCCAATCGTCAAAAAGACACTCCCTAAACTGCTCGATCTGTATAACACCTACCACACCCAAGACGTTTTGTTTGTCTGTGTCAATGTCGGAGCCAATGACACCCTTCGAGACGTGGCAAGCCAAGCACTCGAATACCAAGCCCCTTGGCTCTTTGTCAAAGACTACGATGCTCAAGCGGCCATGGCACTCGGGATTACCCGTACCCCCCAAGTCGCGGTTTTGAACTCTCGTCACGAGTTGGTTTACCGTGGTCGAGTCGATGACCAATTCCGTCTGGGTGGAACCAAACCAAACGCTTCACGTGACGATCTTAAGATCGCTATCGAAGAACTTCTTGCCGGTAAGAACATCCGTGTTCCTGAAACGATCGCCGACGGATGTGCGATTTCGACCAAGTCTCCTACTGCAACCCCTATCCAATCGGACCTCAATTACCAACAACACATCGCCCCAATCGTCTTAGGGCACTGCGCCAATTGTCACCGCCCTGGAACCGCCGCCCCGTTTTCTCTTCTGAGCCATCAAGACGTCGTCGCCCACAGCGAAATGATCCAAGAAGTTATTCGCGATGAGACGATGCCGCCTTGGTATGCCAACAAGCATCACGGCAAGTTCCAAAACGATCGATCCTTGAGCACCCAACAAAAAGAGATGTTGCTCGAATGGCTTGCCTCTGAGCGATCCATCGGCCCTCAAGATGCCGCACCAGCAGAACCTCAATTCGAAGAGACCCCCTGGAGAATCGGCACTCCGGATCTGATTATCACCACCCTCGAGCAGCACACGGTTCCAGCCACCGGCTTTGTCCCCTACAAGTATGTCGTACTGCCTCATGTCTTCCTGAGCGATACCTGGGTCAGCGCCTTTGAAATCCGTCCACTCAATCCTGCGGTGGTGCATCATTGCAATATGGCTTACGCAACGAGCCAAGGTGCCAGCGAAGAGACCTTTATCACCGGTTATGTCCCGGGCGGTCAACCGATGGATCTAACCAAGTTCGATAACGGCGTGGCTTACAAACTCCCCGCAGGATCCGCACTGGGATTGCAAATCCACTACACGACGACCGGACAAGAGCAGAAGTGTCGAATTCAAGTCGGTCTACGTTTTCCTAAGGAGCAAGTTCGCAAGCAGCTTTACCATTTCGTCTTGGATCCTCGCGGCTGGAAAATTCCTCCCGGCGATCCTGCATTCCGAATCACATCCAAGCATGAGCTCAAACGCGATGCAGATCTGCTCGGACTCTTTACCCACATGCATGTGCGAGGTCGTGACATGACCTTCTATGCGATTGATCCCTCTGGCAGCAAGGAGACACTTCTACAACTACCAAACTATAACTTCGAATGGCAACTCGGATACGAACTAGCCCCAGGCACAAAACTCTTACCCAAGGGAACCCAGATCGAGGCCGTCGCGCACTACGACAACTCGCCGTTGAATCCTTACAATCCGGATCCCAAGGCGACGGTCGAATACGGCCCCCAAACAGTCGATGAAATGTTCAACGGATTTGTCTTTTACGTCGATCAAAACGAATTGCTACAAATCAATGTCGATCCAAAAACCGGTCGGGTCAAAAAGTAAGGATGTTCTACTGCCTCGATTGGGGCGTGACTTTGAATCGATGGGTCTCGGATCCACGTCGAACCACGATCTCGGTCTCCTGACCCACCTTTAACGCTTCGATCGCATAGGTGTAATCGTAGATGTTCTCGACCTTGCGACCTGCAAGCTCGATGACGATATCCTTGGCCTTAACGCCAGCATTGGCCGCAGGACCCTCTTTTGATACTCCCGAAAGCAATACACCCTGAATGTCCCCTTGGGCATAATCGGGAATCGACCCCAGGTAAGCTGTCATCGCAGCACGGGTTCCTTGATTCTCGGGAGCCTTTTGCTCGGTGTACTCGGGGATACTTTCGGAAGTTCCCAAAGCTCGGGTGATCAAACCCATGAGCTTAGCGATCTGAGCTGCTCCATCGTAATTGAGCAATTCGGGGGTATCGCGAGGTGTATGATACTCCGAGTGCGAGCCAGTAAAGGCAGATAGGATCGGCACACCTTTGAGAAAGAAGGTGCTTGCGTCGGTCGGTAGATAACTGTCGGACTGCAAGGTGATCGGTAGCCCAACGACGGCATTTCGTTTTTCGATTTCACCTTTCCAATAGGGCGAAGAGCCGATGCCTTGGAGAACAAGGTTCTCTCGAAGTCGACCGACCATATCGAGATTCACACATGCGGCTACGGTTGGATAGAGTTTGTTCCCCTCTGGTTTTTCCAAGTTGGGGTAGATGTCGTGGAAATGGTCGGCAAAGTACGCTGAGCCCAAGAGCCCCATCTCTTCACCAGACCAGGCAGCAAAGAGGATATCGTGCTTGAGTTGCAATTTGCCCGCCTTCTTTTGGCTTGCAAGCGACTGAGCAATCTCGAGCATGGCGGCAACCCCAGAAGCGTTGTCGTCTGCACCTCGGTGGATCCCGTTTCGCTCTTCATCGCGAGCTAGACTCGAGCTGTTACTGCCTGCACCGAGGTGATCGATATGGGCACCCACAATAATCACCGACTTGGCCGCTTGATTCGGATCGTCGGAGGCTCGCAAGATACCCAAAACATTCGTCCCCGTTCGCTTGATGGGTTGTACTTGGATCGATGAAGCGACTTGAACCTCTGGAAGTTCAAAGCCCATCATCATCTCGCCTTTATCAAGTTCTGTTTGCAGATCCTCGAGTTTATCTTCGCTCTTGGCAAACCACTCCAAGGCAAGAGCATCGCTAACACTGATCGCTGCGATGCTCGTTCCCGATAGGGAACCGTCGTTTTGGAGAGGAACGAGTTGCTGACGCACGCCACTTTTGGGCCCACTTACAACAATCAATCCCTTTGCCCCTCGATCGCGAGCGACCATGGCTTTGAATCGCAAGGAGCTGTATCTAGCCAAATGCTGACGGCGCTCGGGGCTGACGTCACTTGGTAGTTGACGCAAGACCATGACCCATTTGTTTTCGACATCCAAGTGGACGTAGGAGTCGTATTCTTTTTGGTCGCCGTCGGCAGGTGCGACGATTCCATAACCAGCAAAAACCACTGCGGTAGGATCGACGTCGATCGACTTGGAAAACGCAAGCGGTCTCCAGTCTTCATCGAGTTTCCAGAGTTTATCCCCTGAGGTGAGTTTGTTGGCACCTGCAAGTTCGACGCCGGCCGTGTAAGGAAACGGATAGAAGTACTTGCCATACTCATCGGCTCCCTGGGGTGCAGCCACACGGATGGTTTCCAAGAGGCTCGTGAAAGTATCGGTGCCGGCTGGAACGAGCCCCAGTTGGGACATGTAGCTTGCGACATAAGCTGTTGCGAGTCGCTCGCCATCGGTACCCGTGAGTCGGCCCCCGAGTTCAGGTCGGCAGAGGTAATCGACATGGCGTCCAACGTCTGACGCTTTGTAATCGTTGTCATTGGCCTTCGCATTTTCCATCGCAAGCGTCGAGACTTGACCAAAAGCATCGGCATCAGGTTTCGACGGATTGCCATCGAGCCCGAGGGCTTTCCTCGCAGCTCGATCGTTCCATTTGGCGATGAAGATCTGAGATTTTTTCTCTGCCGTTCGATTGCTGGTCCAAGCCAGTTCGGAGCCATCAGGCGAGAAGACCGGAAGACCATCGAATCCATCGGTCGAAGTGATGCGAACCGGATCTTTCATCCCGGCTGCATCGACGATGTAGAGTTCAAAGTTCGCGAAGCCTTGGAGATTTGTCGCGAAGATCATGTAGTCGCCCGAAGGATGGAAGTAGGGTGCCCAGCTCATGGCCCCCAAGCGAGTGATCTGTTTGGGATCGGATCCATCGACGTTGGCCGAATAGATCTCGGCCGTTGCTCCGTCTTCGCTGAAACGTCTCCAGCAGATCCGTTTCCCATCGGGTGAGAAGAACGGCCCTCCATCATATCCAAACACATCTGTGATCTTGCGAATATTCGTCCCATCGGAATTCATCACGTACAGGTCTAAGGCGACGGCAGGATCGTTTTCGAAAAGCGTTTTTTCACGATCGCTGAGCGGCTTGGAATACGCTGCGCGATTGGATGAAAAAGCGATCAGATTGCCGTCGGGACTGTACGACGCCTCCGCGTCGTAACCCATCGCGTCGGTGAGTTTCTTGTAGCTACCTGTCTTGCGATTCCATTCGACGAGTTCGAATTGCGGGTCGTAGTCCCAAGCGTATCGGCGTTGCTGACCCGATGCTCGAAAATCGAGTTCCGTTTTTTGTTTGCTCTTTGCCTCTGGGTCGAACTGAGTCGATGCGAAAAGCACCCGGTCTCCGTCAGGATGGATCCAAGCACAGGTCGTCTTGCCATGACCTGGGGAAACACGCTCGACATCCCCCGACTGGCGATCAAGCAGATAGATTTGGTAGAACGGATTACCCGGCTCGCGTTCACTCTGGAAAACCATCTGCTGACCATCACGGCTAAAGTAGCCTTCACCGGCCCGGGAACCTTCGAAGGTCAGTTGCCGGATCCCCGATACAAAGCTTGCTTCGGTGCCTGCGTTGCTCGCTGGATCTTGGGCGATCGCATGGAAGTGGGTTAAGCACCAGCAGGCCGTTATGCAGGCCAAGACATTGATTTTTTGCATGGAAATTTCAGAGGGATAAAACGGGGGTGGGTCGGGTGTAACGTAAGTTCTTCAGAAATTATTGTGGCTGATAATGTGGGCTGACGGTGCTTTTCGTACTCGTACTCGTACTCGTACTCAATGAAATGGTACTCGTACTCGAAGAGACGTATTGGAATGCAGTCGATATTCGGAGCCACAATTCGGGGTTCCAGCGTCCTTAAAAGTCGATCGAATGGAATCGATTCAGGCGTTTCGAGTACCAGTATGCCTGTAATGGTAGTCAATTGGTCGAATCTGTCATCTGAAGATTCTGCGGCTTTAGTCGACCCAGCTTTGAAGACGCTTGCGATCCTCGGGGTTACCGATAGGGTCGAATCCAAGAGATTTTTCTCGCTCATCAAGCATTTGGGAATGCTCGGCGAGCCTTTGACGCATCGATTTGTCGCGAGTCACAACATAGACGCCGACCACCTTAAGATCCTTGGCCTCGATGACAACTCCTTGCTCGATGAGTTTATAACCTATCGGTTTTGGACCGTCGGCATCGATCTCAAAGCAATCGAGGCTCTCTTGACTTTGGTGGCTTGCTAGCCAGAAAGGAAGTTCGAAGGACAAGCTTGCCGAGCGATTTGAGAACTGGAAGGTTCGGGTTTTCTCATCAATACCGTAGGCAAGATCGTTGGCCACAAGGAGTGCCGAGTCTTGGCTGACTACAGAGGAAAGATCCCAGGAGAGTTTTCCATCTTCGATGATGCGCTCGTAGTCATAAGCCGTGCCGGATTCGAGGATCGGTCGTAGTAACTGAATCTCACGCCCAACGCGACGGATCGGATCGAGCAAGTCAAGAAACTTGGCCAAGGACTTCATGCTCAAATTAAACCAGTACAAGGACATGATTCCATTTCCTAGGCCGTGCCAAGCTTGCGAGCGAAGCTCGTCGGCAGTTGGCGATCCACGACGGGGGCTTAGTATCCCGCCCCATCCGTCATGGGCACCCTGGGACCAATAAGCGATGCTCGCAGGTCGGCTCTGCTGGCGGAGGCTTCGTGTCATGGTCCCGATGGTCTCAAGAGGGGCTCCCCAACGGATCGAAGCACCATTCCAACGATCGTATTTGGACCATGCGTCGGCCGCAGGCGCGATGACTCGATAGGCATCGTAGTGCGGATAATCCGACAGGCCAGCGTAGTACCTCCAAGTTCGTTCTTCACTGAGTGTAACGCTTGTCGGGAGTTTCCATGGTTCGTAGGGTGCTAACTTGTCAAACACTTCCTGGGGAGCAACCGGGCGGCCTCCACCGTACTGTGGCTCGCCGAGAAACTCGACTGCATGGATCCTTGGCAAGAGAGCTTCGGTATCGTAACGTTGGCGATCACCGAGTCGATTAAAGCGTTTCATCGGGTATTTGGAGTACAGATCAGGATTGTTCGTAAAGCCGTCGACCTCCTCGATTTGCCCAGTGTTGACATGCAACAAAGCGAGAGTTTTAAGGTACTCTTCATTCGTCATACTCATCTTGTCTTTGACCTTGTTTGCCGTCCAACCACCGCTGATATCGAAGGTGCTAGGTCGAACTTTCATACTAGCCCATAGACTCATCGGCTCGGCCGAAGACTCTTGCTCGATGACGACCTCAAGGGCCATGGTGGTAAACGGCAGTGGATCGCTTGTGAGTGTAAATCCAAAGAGTTCTTTCGCGGGAACATTTTGGTCGCCAGACCAAGTCTTGACGTCGCCCCCGTTTTGAAACTCGCAGGTTTTAAAGGGAAAGAGTGTTTGGTACGAGTCGTTGTCTTTGGGAAGCCATATCTTGCATGACTTGAGTTTCAGGTTTTCATCGCGTTGATTGCGCAGGGTAACGACCAGCTTGGTGGGCCGGAACGATTCGGGGGTATTGAGGAATCCGATCGATTCGATCCAAACCTTGGGCGAGTCGATATGGAAAGGGATTTCGCTTCGACTGGCTGATCCCAATTGAAAAGTAAGCGTATGGTTCGATTCGGTCCCCCACTCGCTTGTTTTTCCGTTGAAGCGTAGGACTCGAAGGGCACCGACTGGGAGTTCGAAACCATTTTCCCAAGAAGGGTCTCGCCATGCCCAAGCGTTGGCGGTAACCAGTTCGCTTGGGGTGACGTTGTCAAAAAGCAACGGTCCGGTGACGCGTTTCGTTTCTTGCGAAGGATTGCTTAAGAAGATTTCTGTGCGCGCAGAGAGTGTTGGCTCAGCCGGTCGTCTCCATTGCATCTCTGAGGAGACCTGATGGGGAGTAACGTTGATGCCTGCTAAGGTTAGGCCCTCGGACGAAGTGGCTTGAGCAAGCCCCTTAGAATGCCCGAGGATTAAGCAATAAAGTACGAGGAATACGATTCGCATAAATTTTTCGGGAGCCATCAGACGCTTGAGCGTATTTCGGAAAGGACGTTAGCCTGCGTAGAGAGTCTCAGCACGCGGCAGGAAAACTGGATTATACTCCTCTGCAGGGTGCCTTACAGGCCGGAATGCAAGTGGCGATTGCCTGGATGTTCTATCACTGATCCTTGAGGACCGGGAGTTGGATGGAATTGAAATAAGGAATTCCCAGAGCATCGATGGATTGGCCAACTGGCCAAGGACCCACTTGGCTCTAGAATGACGGATCTTGCGGCGTTGGTAGCTGGTCTTTTTAGGTTGATCGATGAAATTTCCTAAAGCTCACTTTGTTTCAGATCTCCATCTGTTTTCGAGGCGAAGTTCGGGGCCACAAGTCCAGCGAGCGATCGAATCGGCCGTTGCACGGTCTGACACGTTCGTTTTAGGGGGCGATATTTTCGATTTCCGCTGGAGTGCTCTAGAGTCGCACGAGAAGACCGTCGAGCAGAGTGTCCGTTGGCTCCAAGGCCTGCTTGCGGTTAATCCCGAGTGTCATTTCCACTACATTCTTGGAAACCACGATGCTCTACCAGCCTTCACCGAGCAACTGCATCAATTGGCCTTAGCCAATCCCCAATTGCAATGGCACAAGCATTATCTTCGACTCAACCGCACGGTTTTACTCCACGGGGATATCATCGATGCGAAGATACCTTTCGAAGCCGACTTTCATGAGCTGCTCGATGCAAGGCGGGTAGCTCACGAGGATCGTCGGCGACCCGATCCCATGAAACACATTCTTTACGACGCAGTGGTCAAGGCGCGTATCCACCGAATCGTAGCGCATGTCGTTAATTCCAATCAGAAAGTACTCGATCGGGTTTCGAGCTACCTCAAGTGGACTGGACAAACCCCAGAGACAGGAGCCGAGCAAGTCTTTTTTGGACACACCCATCGGCCCGTCGATGCGATCGGATACCAAGGGCAAGTCTTCTACAATCCGGGAGCCGCGATCAAAGGGATTCCTTTTAAAATCCTTCCGTTTGAGCCTTAGACTTCAAGGCACTGGGCTTGGACTTGCCAGTATCCGAGCCAGCGGCAGTCAGTTCGTTGATAGGATTTGAGTGTCCCAAGCAAATTTCTAGGGCTGGGTGGACTTACGGTTGTATCGCTCGGATGGCTATCGATCAGTAGTGCGAGTGCATCGCACAGCTTCGAAGCGGCCTGGGCCGTTGGCAGTCCGATGGGTCCAAGCTCCATGAGGATCAATCCGTTTTCGGAACGTAATCGGCCTAGGGTTGCAACCTCGCGAGCCAAAACCTTTGACGAGCTTTCTAGAGGCTTATTGCTATACTCGAGCCAATCCCAGCGGACTGCTTTCGATTCGCAATCGGCCAAGTGACTTGGGCTCTGGAAATTGCGTTGGCCTGTGATCACGCAGCAACTGCGCTCGGTTCGCAGGCTCCACTGCTTAGCGATTCGGAAAAGAAAATCGCGTTTCGCATCGGAGATCGGATCCCAATGAGTTGACGGATCCGAGCAAAATCCAACACAGACGCAAGAGCGTTTCGGAAGGGCTTCGAAAAAAGAATCGGTTGGGATATTAGGATCTAGAATCATTTCAAGGATACCTCTTAAGGTCCATTAGCGGATCGCAAAGGGGCTTACCCAGTCGTGCTCTTCGATCAAGACGATCATATCTCGATCATCGCCATCGACTGAGACACCGACCAAATGACCACCGGTAGCACGAACGCTCGCGTTTCCTTGGACTACTGGCTTTGGAACTCGCTTAGTGGCTTGCTCGGCTCTTACGAAGGCGTGCATATCGGGATGGAGTTGAATTGCAGCGAGGTTCAGATCTTTGATGAGCTGTCGGAACGACTCGTCGAGTGTGGTAGTTGAGACGTTAGGATTCGATGAAGTATGTTTGGCTTTCGCATTTCGTTCTTCGAGAGGATCCTCGAGGAAAGCTTGGAAGAGATTGACTGTTGGGGATTCTTCATCCGGTGAGTCTAAGGATCCGAACTCGATAACCGCATCGGGCTGGGCATGATCGTCGGTGTCTGTAAGGATCGATGAGCTGAGTGTGTACTCAGGGGCAGGTGGTTGTTGGCGCAGGAGTTCTGGCTCAGACCAAGGGTTTGGAAGTTGGTGCAGTTGTGTCCAAACCGTACCGATTCGGCTTGCTGGAATGGGTTTCTGGCATTCCGTTGCTGACTGAAGAATGGCTTGGTCGGCCAATTGGTCGATAAGCCTAGGGATTCCATCGCTTGCGCGGAAAACAGCATCAAGTGCTGATGGTTCGAAAACGATCGAGGGATCAGCACCTGCGAGCTCGATCTTTTTACGAATGTACTGAAGTGTTTCAGGATGGCTCAAGGGAGTCAGGTACTGCCTAGAGACGATACGTTGATTGAGCGACTCCATGTGAGGGTGTGCCAGGGTGTCCTCGAGCTTGAGAGTACCTGCGAGTACCAGATGGAGGCATGGCTTACCGAGGGATATCGTGTTGGTAAGGAGTCTAAGTTCGTCGAGGAGTTTCACGGAAAGCGTTTGTGCTTCGTCGATCACCAAGGCGACTGCATTTGATTGAGGGTTTTGCTGGCTCAGATGTTTTTGCAGGGTGAGCCTAAGTTGCCCTTCGCTTGTTTCTTGATAGGGCAGTCCGAGGTGAAAGAGAATCGACTGCAGGAGAGCCCGTCGGGTGCAGATTTGGGAGCTAGCAAGGAGCGCCACCTGCATCGAGGAGCTAAGTTTCTTGGCGATCATCATTGAGCAGATCGATTTGCCCAAACCGGCTCCGGCGATGATCATCGAAGGGCCTTCGCCCCGAAGTACGCATCGTATGGAGTGTTCTATTGCTTGGTGGCAACAGGTTGTCGGAACGTAGGCGTCTAGATTAGGTGCGACACAAAAAGGACGCTTGGATAGTCCAAAGAACGATTCCACCATTCGAATCACCCGCCGATTTGCTAGCGATTATGCGCAGCTTGAGTTATCTCTACATTTCGGCAGAGATCGGCTAGTGACAATCGATTTGATGAGTCGAATCGGTAGGATCGTTACAGATTATCAGCAGGAGTGGCTCGAAGTTTTATTCTGCTAGGGAAACTCTTTGGTGAGTCAGGGTGCTTCGCTTGGCGTTTTCTAGGATTCGGATAGCTTCGTTGGTCTCTTGCAGGTCGCTTACCAGGCTGGATTTGGAGGCGACAGCTCTGTGGAATTGAATGAGCATTTGCTGGCCGATAGGGAGTTCTGTGTCGAGGGTTTCCTGATGCCGACCTGCATCATCGAACCACACGAGAGTCGAGGGCAAATCGATGAAGGCAAGGCCTCGTTCGCAGCAAACTTGTACGGCCGCTGGTGGACGAAACGCGATGGCTTCGGCCCATACCGCAGGGATATAGGCACCGCAACTGATTTGAGCCAGGATTGCGTTGGGGTCGGATTCAGGGTCTCCAAAGCCCAGGCTCAGAATCTGATAGTCCGCATTTTTCGGGCTGGGTCTGCTCAGATGCCTGATGGCTTGTATCCAGTCGGGTTCCTCGCCGACGATGTATTTGCACCAATCGATCAGTTCCAAAAGCTCCCTGCTAGAGTCGCGTTCTAGGGAATTGTTATTTGCAATATCGTTTGATTCGCTCGGCAAGCGACGATGGCAAAACAGTAAGCGCGGGCGTCCAAGTCGGGTTGCGATGAGTTCCTTAAACCGGAGTGTTGCAGGTGCATAGCGTCTAGAGAATCCACTCATGAAGGGGATGCCTGAGTCAGCGATCGCTGCCTGGAGCCCTTGGGAGTTGATCGACTGAATATCGACTTCGGATCCGCAGAAGACACCTTTTTGGAATTCGCAAGCGGCCCACAACGGCTTCAGGTGATACCAATCGTCTTCGAGTAATAAAACGGCATCGACTGCCGAGTCAGAGATCAGGGTTCGGAAGCTATCAAAACTGCTGGAATCGAGTTCTCTGGAAGCTGTTTCTGCTAGTGCAGAAACGCTGTGATAGACACCCACGACCATGAATCGATCTCGGAGGCTGCGTAGAGCGGGCAAGTATCTTTGTTGCCAGTCTGATCCCAGTCCGATAACAGCGACTTTGAGTTTTTGCATGATATTTCGGGAGAGAGCAGGCAATTCGTGATCGAGAAGAATTGCTTGCGGGGACGCAGAGCCCCCAAAAAAACCGCCTTGAGGATACCAAGTGCTAGTGAGCGCAGGCGAAGGCTAGATGACAAGCAAGTGAGCTTAGATGGTTGCTACAAACCTGCTTGGATGCGACGGGCATGCGTGGTTTAACGCTTGCGGCGTTTGCACTTCGCGTTTCCTTGACGGACTTTGTAGCGAGGGTTGCTCTTGCAAATCACATAGATTCGGCCTCTGCGACGAACGACTTGGCAATCAGCATGTCGGTACTTGAGGGCACCAATCGACGAAACGACTTTCATTGTAACAATCTCCAAACTTCGGTGTTGCCAATGGGAACAGAGAGCGGGGGTCTTTTCCCGAGGGCTCACCAGTATATCGACGAGGGAAATCCTGGCAACAGCAAAAAGGCTGGGTTTTCGTCCGATTTGGGGCCCTTAGGTGGGAAAATTCGCTGGGGCAGTGCAGAATCCGAAGGAACCGCGACCGACTGCTCGGTGTGTTTCCAAGACCCTACCACCGGCAAGGATTCGCTAGCAATCGCCTTCGTGGTTGTGCATCTAGGTCTCTCCCTTTCTTCAACGGGCTTACTCGGGCTTTTCTTGCCTTGTGACAATTGGTACATAACCAATCTCAAACCCTTCTGGCGGTTGGACGATCAATCCCGGATCGATATCGGCCAAAGATCCTCGCGTCGGTGGCGGTAGATAATCGCGATCTATCGTCCATAACCGATGCAGTTTCTCAACGCGTCCCTGGATGACCTCCCGCTGCTGATCACTCATGTCTGCATTCATCAAAGCGGGCTGATCGCAAAATCGGTACCAGTAATAAGTCACAGTGCTACCATCTCCAAGGGTTGCCTTCAATGGCCCAGCCACCGGTCCAGGCTTCTTCCAACTGCTTTGAGGTTCCTCGGGAGTCACATAAGCACCCGTCTTTGCATTCCTGACTCTGGGAAACTCAACTTCGTGTAACCCGCTCTCCTTGGGCACATCCTTTGGATCAACTGTTACCCACAACTGGGTCTCTTTGTTGCCGACCGTTCGTTTTTCCAATCGGTAATACTCTGGTAGCGTCCAATGCTTAGGCTCCGACTCGTCGGACTTGCTCACCGGCGGATGATTCCAACGGTAACCGTAAGTATGCTGATCGATCGCAACAGGGTTGGCAAAGCTATTCCAAGCAATCGCAAGCTTGTCCTCGCGCGCCGTTCCCGGAGGATAGATCCTCCATGTCGCTCCACCCTTGCTCTCAAACTCATGCAATGCGTATGTCCCCGAATCGATCAGACCAGTGGCTTGCGGACCACCGTTAAACCACGATTCGACCTTATCCCACAATGCAGCTTTGTTGTAAGCGCTAACGCGATGGATCAATACCGCATCTTCTTGGCCAGCAGGAAACCATGTAGGTGCTACCCTTGCATAAGTAGTACCTTGCACATCCCGCGACAAATAAGCAGGGATATGCTGGGTCTCCATCTGAATCGCTTTGTTGGGATTCGAAGGCAATGTATCGAGGAACATGCCGGCCAATTCGGGCTTTTCCACTGCAGGCTGGGACCAAAAATAGGGTAAAAAGAAAGTCACTGGTCCTTTGAAGTTCCCGCTATTGATAAACAGTGTCCAACATTGATTGCCCGTTGGAATCTCTTTGCCCTCAGTCGTCTTCTTCGGGTCCGTAAGCGGCAACGGTAAATAGCCATATCCGAAGAGCTCTCCGCATGTGCCCTGCTTAAGATTCAATCCATCGGGTGGCCAAAGGAGCCTCGGACTAAGTTGGGCAATGGCGTAGTGACCTGCAGGCTTGTTCCAGTCGCGGCCTTTACCGGCTCCAGGTCCATTGGCCCACTCCCGGAAATTCAAAGCCACACCTCCCATGATGAACTTGGGTGTCTCGGTAGCAAACCGCGTATCTCTCCACCATCCAAGCCCCCCTTCGATGTCTGAGTAATGATTCTTGGGAGCCGGTTCGGGAAACTGGGCAAACATCCAAGTCCCAAACAAACCGCTTTGGAATTCTTGGCCCGGATAGTTTTTCAGTAGAGGCCATGCAGCCACATACATTGAAAACCCCGCATTAAAGTCTTGCGAAACTTTGCTGTGAGGCACCAGCAGATAACCTGCCATCTCCCCCTTTTGCGGTTTTGTGCCAGTCGCCCCATCGCTCTGCCCCCAAGCAGCAAAAGTCGAATTTGCTACGAGCAACAACGAAAGAAACTTCTTAACAGTCTGCAGTAATGGATTCACAAGGAGTTCTCTATCGGTTTGAGCAGTCGGTGCAGCTGTAGTATATCACAGGCTCGCTCTGTATACGATTACTCAATGCACAGTTACTGGGCCTGCGGCCCGGTGGCTAGTAACCCGAACCGTGAGCTTTGAAGTTGCGAGTTTTGTCTTTTATCGTACTCGATGCCCTCTCTTCGAGTACGAGTACGAGTACTGCTACCGCGGAGTACGAGTACGAAAAGCAAGGAAAAACATCGATTGACACTCCGAAACACCCGAATAGCGCAACTTCAAAGACCGTGAGGGAGGGAGCGACAGTACACGGCTGATGGCTTCGCATGACGCTCACTCGAGTGCTTCCTCGTTGACACATCGGGTTACTGGTGTGATGGGGCTAGTCATCCTTAAACAGTAAGCGTTTCGATTGACTAGGCCTCGACATTTGGGATACTCTCGAACTCCATTCATAGCAACCTAATCCCACCAAGTATCCATGTCGCAAATCGTTAACAATGGCTCGTTCCTATCGGCCTGCCTCCATCTTGGATTGCTCCTCTTGCTTTCCAGCCCTGCTCATGCTCAGGATACTCAAGCTTTCCCAAAACCCGAATCGATCAAAGGTCTCCAAGTCCAAATGGTCGATGATGCGATCAAACTCGGTGTCCGTCACGGTGCGATCAACTTTGCCCTCAACGGCATGTTTTCTAAGCAAGAGCAAACCGATACAGCGAAATGGGAAAGCGATGGCAGAACTTACTATTTCTCGAACGCTTATTTGGCGAATATCGACCGCCAAGTCAAGACGCTCTCCGATGCCGGACTCGTCGTCTATCTGATTATCCTCGCGATGCCCACAGGCGACCCTGCTATTGATTCCCTGGTGATCCATCCCGCAGCCCAAAAGGATCGCAGTTACACGGTAGCCTCAAGCAACGTTCAAACCCAAGACGCAAAAGACTGGCTCCGCGCTGCCAGCGAATTCCTCGCAGATCGCTACTCGGGCAAAGAAACTCCTCACGGACGCGTCTGGGGCTGGATCATCGGCAACGAAGTCAACTCGCACCATATGTGGCACTACCGTGGACCGAGCACCCTCGAGGATCTTGCCGACGAGTACGAGAGGATCGTTCGCATCTGGCACCAATCGCTTCGAAAGTCTTCGAACCATGCTCGAGTCTATCTGTCCCTAGATCACCACTGGAATCAAGCACACACACCCAAGGAACCATCGAAATCCGTACCCGGTAAAGACCTCATCGATACGTTCGCAAAAATCGCCAAAGATCGCGGCGATTTCGATTGGCACCTTGCCTATCACCCCTACCATTCGAACCTGTTTCGAGTCGACCTGTGGGCCGACCTCCAAGCCCCCTTGAGCGATGACACACCTAAGATCACTTTTCGAAATCTCGAAATCCTCTGCAATCATATGCAGACCCCTGAGTTGCTCTACAACGGACAACCTCGTAGTATCATCTTGAGCGAACAAGGCTTCCACTCAAATCCGACACCTCCAAGCGAACTCCAACAAGCCGCCGCTTACGCATACGCATGGGAAAAATGCCAGCGCCTGCCTCGGATCGATGCCTTTATCTACCACCGGCATGTCGACCACTCCCAAGAAGGTGGCTTGAGGCTCGGGCTCTGGCGAAACATCCCCGGAAGCATCGCCGATCCGCAGAGCCCTAAACCGATCTACGATCTGTTTCTTAAAGCGGCTACTCCTCAATGGCGACAAGTCGCCGATGAACTTCTACCGATCACCGGTATGAACTCCTGGGATGAGGTGATGACACCGAAATAGCCCACGATTAGGCTTCTAGCGATTATTCGCTAACAGGCTTCCCCAGACAGACTCGGAAACCATCGCGGGAGTCGGAATAGTGCGGCCCAGCTAACCCGAGCCTCACTGCGCACCTTGCATTGCCTGGAACATCAAAGTAATTTCCACCACGGCAAACAGGACGATAGTTCTCCTTGGCCAAGTGCAACTCTTCATGCCCTCCTGCCGGATCAAAGTGATCCAACACGACCTCCCAAACCCCGCCGCACATGTCGGCAAGTCCAAAGCCGTTGCGTCCTCGAGTACCGTAATGGTCTACAGGGGAGACAAACGCATAACCGTCACTCCAAGGGGCGCTAGCAAGCGGCCATTTTTGATTGCGGTCGGGAAGAAAGTCGACGGCGGAAATATTCAGACGGCCTTGGCCATCGGCAAGCTCATTACCCCACCAAAAGTAGGAGCTCTCTTTGCGACCGCCACGGCAGGCATACTCCCATTCGGCTTCCTTAGGAAGCCGATAGACCAAGCCCTCGGGTAGTCGTCCTGCAGATCTTTCGTATTGGGTCAGCCACTCCGCGAAGGCTTTCGCATCGGTCCAACTGACACACACGACCGGGAAGTCATCGCGAAGAGGAAACTGGAAGTTTGGATCACGCCAACTCTTACCTGGCATCGGCTCCCATGGATGGGTGACTTGGGTGCTCAGGTTGTAACGGGTCCACGCAGGATTGAAGCACTGCGTTTTGCCTCCAGATTTTTCCGCATCGGTGACATAACCAGTCTCTTCGATGAAGCGTCGAAATTGGCCGACGGTAACTTCAGTGCGGCCCATAAAGAATCCTTGCGTGACTTTCATTCCGCGAGGCTCTTTGCCTTCGTAGGATTCCCTTTCGGTGCCAGCTTGCGCTCCGCCTTCGATGCCTGTTGCCCATTCCTTTTCTTCTGGGGTGCTCCCCATAAGAAACTCCCCGGGCGGGATGTAGAGGGTTTCGAGCGTCACTGCTTTACCGAGCTGAGCCCGCCGCACATCCCCTTGTTTGGGCGCATCTTCGACTGCCAGCGTATCGAGGACGATAACGGAAACAAACAACATCGCGAGGATTCTATTTTTCATGCTCTGCTCCACATTCATGGGGATTTTGATAGACCAAAAGGATATCAGATTTCGTGGCCTTTCGTGGTGTGGGGGTTTAGAATGGCGAGTGATCTGAATGCGTTCCACTTACTTGAGGTTCAATAGGATGAGCAGTGCAGAGGTTCCGGATTACGTTTCGGTCGAGGAGTACCTCGCCAGAGAGGAACGTGCCTTTAGCAAAAGCGAGTACATCGACGGATGGGTGCGAGCGATGACCGGCGCAACGAACCGCCACAATCGGATCGTACTGAATTGTCTTGTTAAACTATCCAATTTGCTCGAAGGCAAACCCTGCCAACCCTTCAATTCCGACACCAAACTCAAAATAGATCAAGCAACTAGAAAACGGTATTACTACCCGGACGCTCAGGTCGTCTGCCAAAAGAGCGATCCGCTATCGGTTTATCAAGAGCAACCGGTGCTGGTCATCGAAGTTCTCTCGCCTTCCACGCAACGCTATGACCTTGACGAGAAAAAGGAGGGTTATCTATCCATTCCCTCGCTTGAAGGCTATCTGATTCTTGAGCAGCACCAACCGATCGCCAGTATCCTGCGAAGAACTCCCGAAGGCTGGGTCAAGAATCTGATTGAAGGTGTCGAGCACAGTCTCGATCTGGCGTTTATTGGTTGCGACTTACCGATGCAGGATATCTATAGAGGCGTTGAGTTTACTGAAACCTGCGTTCAGGAACCCGATCCGCAGTACGAGCACCTTTAAGCACTCTGCAAGATGTTTTCTACGAGATGCTCGGCTGGAGCAATACTGTTATAATTGGGCGCATGAATATACGGTTCAAGATCGTATCAAGCTTTAGACTCGGAAACGATAACGGTGGATTTCGATGCAAGGACATAAGTTGACTGTCTCGCCTAAGAGGCGAGACTTCTTAATTAGCTCGAGCTCCATTGCTGCGAGCATTCTAGCGACAAATGCCAAAGGCTATGCTCGTATCCTCGGAGCAAACGATCGGCTCGATATTGGAGCGATCGGAGTTGGAGGACGAGGGGCCGGGGATCTCGATGCGGTCAGCTCAGAGAACATCGTGGCGCTCTGCGATGCACAAACCAATACCCTCGATGGTGCCGCAAGTCGCTTCCCTAACGCCAAAAAGTATTTCGACTACCGAGAACTTCTCGAACAGACCAAGCTCGATGCGGTTGTCATCGGAACACCCGATCATCATCACGCACCGGCAACCGTGCGTGCTCTTCGTCGCGGACTGCATGTGTACTGCGAAAAACCCCTGACGCATACGGTTCAGGAAGCCCGTTTGGTTGCGGCGCTGAGCAAGGAAAAAGGGGTTGCCACGCAAATGGGGACTCAAAACCATGAGCATCCGGGATACTTGCGATTGGTCGAGATGCTGCAAAGCAACACGATCGGCCCAGTTCGACAAGTCCATGTGATCACCGACCGGCCCGGCAAGTGGTGGCCTCAAGGAGTCTCGCTACCGACGGAAAAACAGACGGTTCCAGAGAACCTCAAATGGGATCTGTGGCTTGGACCTGCCCCGCAGCGAGACTACCACAGCGCCTTTGTGCCCTTCCGCTGGCGCGGTTGGTGGGACTATGGCTGTGGTGCGGTCGGCGATATGGCAATCCACCTGATGGATCCGGCGTTCTGGGGATTGAAGCTTTCTGGTCCTGTGAAAGTTCTTTCCGAAGGCCCCGTCCCAGATGCGCACTGTGCTCCGAAGTGGATGCATACGCGATTCGAGTTTGGCCAACGAGGCGATCTGCCTCCGGTTCAAGTCCATTGGTACGAAGGGGAGACCGCTCCCAAGGGATCTATCGCCCAAGAGTTGCCGATGAATGGATCGCTGTTCGTCGGCGACAAGGGCAAGATCGCTATCGCCCACGATGGAATGCCCAAGGTGATCCCCAACGAAACCGCAGGTGAAATCAAAGCTCCGGAGCCCTATCTACCTGCCTCACCAGGGCACCATCGCCAATGGATCGAAGCAGCCAAGGGGAATGGAAAAGCCAGCAGCTCGTTCGATTACGCAGGTGCATTTACCGAAGTCGTTTTGCTAGGCAATGTCGCTTATCGAACCGGCTTGGAGATCACTTACGATCCAACCTCAGGACGGGTTACAAAGGCTCAAACGACACAGGCAACCCCGGCACCAATCGCCAATCGAGGATTCGATGCTGCCAACGAGCTTCTGAGCAAACCGTATCGAAAAGGTTGGGAGGTCACCTGAGAGAAATATGTCCAACACCAGCCATGGCTTGACGGCCCAAGAGATTCTCGACCAGCTCGAATCGCTCGGAGCAGAGAGCTACAAGCGAGTGCTGCTCAAGCATGGAGTGCCTGAGCCATGCTACGGCACCAAGATTTCGGACATGCAAAAGATCGTCAAGCGAGTCAAAAAGGACTATCGGCTCGCCCTGGAGTTGTACGACTCAGGCATTTACGACGCGATGTATCTGGCGGGTTTGATCGCCGATGACATCAAGATGACCAAGAGGGATCTCAAGGGCTGGTTATCGATGGCCAAATGCCGCATGCTCGTGAGTTGGACGGTTCCTTGGGTGGCTGCCGGAAGCCTACATGGATGGGAACTGGGACTTGAATGGATTGAATCCAAGAAACCCGATGTCGCGATCGCTGGATGGGCAACACTCGGTTCGATTGTTTCCGTAAAATCGGATGACGAATTGGATTTGAAGTTGCTCGAAAGCTTGATCGATCGCATTGCAACGGAGATTCATCAGAAGTCGGATCTAGTGCGATATCAGATGAATGCTTTTTTGATCTCGGTGGGAAGCTACGTCGCACCGCTGACAACGAAGGTGCTTGAGGCTGCCAAGAAGATCGGCAAGGTGACGGCTGATCTAGGCGATAACGACTGTAAGGTTCCTGACATCACCGAGTACATTGTTGGTAAGGTGAAGGCCAAGGGCTTGATAGGAAAGAAGCGAAAAACAGCCAAGTGCTAGGGAAATTTTCCGCTGTAGAAATGGGCTAAGGCTTGGCCCGTCGGCGTATTAAGCTTAGAGATTTCTTCGGGAGTACCGACACCCACGATTTGTCCTCCAAGCGATCCACCTTCTGGCCCTAAGTCGATCAACCAATCGCAGCAAGAGATCAGATCGAGCTGATGCTCGACGACGATCACGGTGTTGCCTTTATCGACTAGACCCATAAGCAGATTCACCACACGCTCGATGTCTGCTAGGTGCAATCCGGTGGTGGGTTCATCCAAAACATACACCGTCGATCCGTTGGATTTCTTTTGCAATTCGGTAGCTAGCTTGATCCGCTGAGCCTCTCCTCCACTGAGTGTTGTGGATCGTTGTCCAAGTGTCAGATAACCCAAGCCCACGGACTGAAGGCATCGCAAGGCGTTTTGGAGATCTGCGAAGTTTTCGAAAAGCTCCGTGGCTTGATCGATCGTCATTTCCAATACATCGGCGATGCTGCGATCTTTGTATTTGACCGCCAGCGTCGAGCGGTTGAATCGTTTACCTCCGCAATCTGAGCAAGGCACATCGACTTGCTCCAGGAAGCTCATTTCCAGTTTGACGCGACCGGCACCTCCGCAGGATTCGCAGCGTCCGTCGCCTGCGTTGAAACTGAAGCGGTTGGCTTGGTAACCTCGAGTCTTGGCATCGCGGCAAGCCGCGAAAACTTTGCGTATGGAATCCCAGAGCCCGCAGTAGGTCGCAGGTGTGCTGCGCGGTGTGCGACCGATAGGAGACTGATCGATCTCGATGAGTCGTTCGAGCTTGTCGGCTCCTTGAACGTTTCTCCAATGCTCCCCAGATCTTTTTGAATCGACTAGCCAAGAGGTTAAGGCTGGCACAAGCGTATCGTGGATGAGCGTGCTTTTTCCACTGCCGCTAACGCCGCTAATGGCGATCAATCTCCCGAGTGGAAATTCAACGTTCAAATCGCGAAGATTGTTTTTGCTGATCCCTTCGATTCGCAGCATCGAGTGTTTCTTGTCGAGCGATCTTGGCGGACGTTGCTGCATCGTGTACTCAGCCCGCAAGTACTTACCTGTGAGCGACACAGGTGAGGCGAGGATTTCATCCAGACTACCTTGGGCGATGACCTGGCCACCTTGTGTACCGGCCCCTGGCCCCATATCCACAACCATGTTGGCCGAGCGCATCATCGATTCGTCGTGCTCGACGACGACGATGCTGTTGCCTTTGGCTTTGAGTGACTCAAGAATGGCTATCAAACGCTGGGTATCGCGAGCATGGAGTCCTATCGAGGGTTCGTCTAGGACGTAACAGACACCTGTAAGCCCGGTGCCGACGCTCGTTGCTAGTCGGACGCGTTGGAGTTCCCCACCGCTGAGAGTCTGGCCTGGCCGATCGAGCGAGAGGTAGCCCAAACCGACTTGGTTTAGGTATTCCAAGCGAGGGAGGATTTCTTGAAGGATCGGCTGAGCGATCCTGGCGCGTTCGGGATCCAATTCGAGTTGTGCGAGCCACTCTCGAAGCGTTTGGATGGGCATCGCGGTGATTTGAGCGACCGATAGGCTGGCTAACTGGATTGCGAGGGACTCGGGCTTGAGCCTTGTGCCTTGGCATGTAGGGCAGGTCTTGTCGTTATCTCCGATCGTCCCATAGCCTTCGCATTTAGGGCAAGCCCCATAGGCGCTGTTGAAGCTGAAGGTTCTAGGTTCGATCTCTGGTAGGCTGATACCGCACTTGATGCAGGCAAATCGGGTCGAGTAGAGGTGTTCTGCTTGGTCGCTCAGAGTGCGTATCAATCCGGATGTAAGTCTGAGTCCATCGAGGATTGCTTTTTCGATACGATCGCGGCTCTCTTGGCGAACGATGATTCGATCGACGACCGCTTCGATGGTGTGTTCTTTGCGGACAGCCAACTTGGGGATTTCGTCAAGTTCGTAGAGTTGACCATCGACGCGAACTTTCAGCAGTCCTGCCTTTTCGATTTTGCTAAAGACATCTGCATGAGCACCTTTTCGATCCAAGACCATCGGTGCCATGATCGTCAGCTTCGTTCCCTCGGGCGCTTTGAGGATCGCCTCGAAAATCGCTTCTGCGGATTGTCGCAGGATCGGTTGTCGGCATTGGTAGCAACTGGGGATTGCCACGCGAGCCATCAAGAGCCGCAGATAGTCATAGATTTCGGTGATGGTTCCGACGGTGCTTCGAGGGCTTTGAACTCCCTGCGACTGATCGATGCTCAAGCAAGGTTGCAGACCTCGAACCGAATCGAGCTTGGGCCGTTCCATCTGGTCGAGGAACTGCCTGGTGTAGGTCGAGAGGCTCTGGAGGTACTGGCGTTGACTCTCGGCAAAGAGGGTGTCAAAGGCCAGAGAGCTTTTGCCGCTGCCGCTCACACCCGTCAGTACGATCAGATGACCTCGAGGCAGATCGATATCGATGTGTTTGAGGTTGTGCGTTGCCGCACCTCGAATCTGCATCGATGGGCTGTGGATCGATGGGCTGTGGCTCGATGGGTTATTGATGGTCTGTCTCTTGGCGGACTGGGGCATCGTTGCGTTCGTCCTTGAAATAGCGCGCGTTGTATCCCAGCTCGGTGAGTTTCTTTTGGAGGGCTTCTTTGGCATGCTCTTCGCCGTGAACGAGGCGAATTTCTTGAGGTGGTTTGGGGATGCCTTGGACGAACTGAATCAAGTCGAGTTGATCGGCGTGCGCGGAGTATCCACTGAGGGTGTGGGTTTTAGCTCGAACCGGGTATTCTTTTTGATCGATTCTCACCGAACACTTTCCTTCCTGGCAATCTTGAATCGCCCGACCGGTGGTACCGACAGCTTGGTAACCGACAAAGACAACATCGGTATTAGGGCGATGGAGGAAAGCTCGCAGGTAGTCCATGATTCGGCCGCCCGCACACATTCCGCTTCCGGCGATGATGATCGCGGGTTTGCCGGAACGCTTGAGGTATTCGATGTTCCCTGCGGACTCTCCGGATCGATCGATCTCGATCAGGTTATTGAAGACGAACGGCTGGTTATCGACGGTGAGTATCTCTCGGGCTTCTAGGCCCCAGTAGGGTTCCATTTGCTCGTAGATGTCGGTTAACTTAATGGCCAAGGGTGAGTCGACGATGATGTCATAGGCGCTGAGTGCTGATTGACCTTGCTTCTTGCCGATCCCCTCGATGATTTGGTTCAATTCGTAGAGCAATTCCTGGGTTCGCCCAAGACTAAAAGCAGGGATAAGGGTCACTCCGCGGTTTTCAAGGGTCTCGAGCAAGATCGCTTCGAGCCGTTGCATGCGTTGCTCACGCCCTTCGTGGATTCTGTCTCCGTAAGTGCTCTCCATGACCAGCACGTCGGCACGTTCGGGAGATACCGGTGGGTTGAGGATCGGCGTGCATCGAGAGCCAAGGTCACCGCTGAAGCAGATCCAGGAATCTTTGTTTCGAACTTCGATGACCGCCGCGCCCAGAATGTGTCCTGCAGTGGAGAATCGAAATTCGGCATTGCCGGGGATATTCTGCCATTTGCCGAAAGAGACCGGATGGATCAGTTCGGTGATCGACTTAAGTAGGTTGGCCACTACTTTTTTGTTTCGCGTGATCCCGAGTCGAATGGCATCTTCGAGCATCACCGGCAGGAACTTGGCCGTCGGGGGAGTGCAGTAGATGGGTTTGTGAAAGCCGGCTTCGATCAGGTAAGGGATTCGTCCGATATGATCGATATGGACGTGCGTGAGCAACAAAGCGGAGATGCCATCGAGGGGGAAATCGATTTCCGGGGATGGACGACGCCTAGCATCGGCTCCTTGAAAAGAACCGCAATCGATGAGGATCGATTCCGAGGAGTTCAAGTGGAGTTGGTGGCACGATCCGGTGACACCTAGATAGCCGCCGTGATGAGTGATTTCCATGGGTAGAGAGATCCCTTTCAATGAATCGATATGCTGGATGGTTTGTCAATATACCAGCCGAGCAAGCTTAAGCGGCATCGGGGTAGTTTTCCTTAAGCTTCCGACGCCTCTCTTGCCAAAACTCCCAAACGATAGGCAACACACTCACGAGAATGATGCCGATGGTGACGAGGAAAAAGTTTTTCTGAATCCATTGAACTTTGGCTAAAAAATAGCCGGCGAACAAAAAGATGCTGACCCAGGCAAATCCCCCGACGATGTTGTATAGCCAAAACTTAAAGAAGTTCATCTTGCCGATGCCTGCAACGAAGGGGGCAAAGGTTCGGACGATCGGGACGAAGCGTGCAAGGATAATCGTTTTTGCACCATAACGGTCGTAAAAACGCTGGGCCCGATCCAAGTACTCTCGATGAAACCATCTGGAAGTTTCGCTGCGGAAGACCTTGGGGCCCGTTTTAAATCCAATCCAATAGTTGACCGCATCCCCTAGTATCGCAGCGACTGTGAGCAAGGGCCACAGCACCCAAATGCTCATCGGACTATCATCGATTGCACAGAGCGAACCGGCTGCAAATAAGAGCGAGTCGCCGGGCAAGAACGGGAGAACGACCAAGCCGGTTTCGCAGAAAACCACGAGCAAGAGGATGGTGTAAAGCCATGGCGCACCGACGGCCTCCATCAATTCCCGGAGGTGTTTATCGACGTGTAAAATCCAGTCGATCCATTGTCGCATGCTAAGATACTCGAAGAGAAAAAGAGGGATTCAAGGGGATGTCCCTAGACCAAAAAAGGAGTTGATCGGACTAGTCATTTCGACACGTGTAGCGACCTAAACCCTTACAGGCAGACATTTTAGTCCGCTTGGAGAGTCCGGGTAACCCATGATTTGGTCTTTTCCTAAATCCGGACTTCTGTAAACTCTCAACTCGTCAATTACTAGGAAATGTGGCACATTTTCGTTTTCTGTGGGTGAATTGAATACTATGGACCTATCCAAATTACGCAACATCGGGATCAGCGCACACATCGACTCGGGCAAAACCACCCTCAGCGAACGCATTCTGTTTTACGCTGGCCGCATCCACAAGATCGAGGAGGTCAAGGGTGACGGTGACGGAGCCACGATGGATTACATGGAATTGGAAAAGGAGCGAGGCATCACGATCACCTCGGCTGCGACCCAATTGCAGTGGAAAGACAACATCATCAATTTGATCGACACTCCGGGCCACGTCGATTTTACAATCGAAGTCGAGCGATCGCTGCGTGTTCTCGACGGTGCCGTTTTGGTTCTGTGCTCCGTCGGTGGCGTGCAAAGCCAGTCCCTAACGGTCGATCGACAAATGCGCCGCTATGGCGTACCTCGATTGGCTTTTGTTAACAAGATGGACCGAACCGGTGCCGATGCCTATCGAGTGGCCCAGCAAGTTCGCGACAAGCTCAACGCCAATGCAATCATGATGCAAATCCCCATCGGAGCAGGCGAAACCTTTGAAGGTGTGATCGACCTGATCACGATGAAAGCCTTTTTCTTTGACGGCAAGGACGGGGAAGATGTTCGCGAGGAAGAGATTCCTGCCGATTACGTCGCCAAAGCCAAAGAGATGCGTCAAAAGATGCTCGATGGTCTTTCAGACTTCAACGAACAACTCATGGAGTTGCTGTTCAACGAGCAAGAAGTTCCTACCGAACTGATTTATCAAGCTTGCAAGGACGCAACTCAAGCTCGCAAAATTACACCCGTTTTCTGCGGCTCTGCTTTCAAAAACAAGGGTGTGCAACTGCTCCTGGATGCAGTCTTGCGCTACCTGCCTAGCCCGCTCGAGCGTACCATTTCGGCTCGTAAGTTCGGCAACGAAGAAGAGAAGATGGCTTTGGTCCCTGAGCCAGAGAAGCCCTTCGTCGGCATGGCCTTTAAGATCGTTGAAGATCCGTTTGGTCAGTTGACCTTCATGCGGATTTACCAAGGAAAAGTTTCCAAGGGAGAGATGTACGTCAACCAGCGAACCAGCAAAAAGGAACGCTTCAGCCGCATCGTTCGCATGCACGCCGATAAGCGTGAGGAAATCGATGTCGCCGAAGCGGGTGATATCGTCGCAATCATGGGTATCGATTGTGCCAGCGGTGAGACTTACAGCAACGACCGCGAGTTCTGTAGCCTCGAAAGCATGTATGTGCCCGAGCCGGTCATCAAGGTCGCCGTGACTCCAGCCAGCCGCGCCGATGCGGATAAGATGAGCAAGGCTTTGAATCGCTTCCGCAAAGAAGACCCGACATTCCAAGTCTACAACGACGAAGAAACCAGCGAGACGATCATCTGCGGGATGGGTGAGTTGCACTTGGACATCTACGTCGAGCGTATGCGTCGAGAATACAAAGTCGAAGTCAATGTCGGTGCACCCAAGGTTAGCTACCGAGAAACTCCCGGCGAAGCCAAAGAGTTCAACTACAAGCACAAGAAGCAAACCGGTGGTTCGGGTCAGTTCGCCCACATCGTCGGCAAGCTTTCCCCAATGGATCCCGAAGGCGAAAAGACTTTCGAGTTCGAAGACCATGTCACCGGTGGTCGCATTCCAAAGCAATTCATTCCGCCGGTCGAAAAGGGATTCAAAGACTCAATGTTCAAAGGTCCTTTGGCTGAGTTTCCAGTCGTCGGTGTCAAAATCGATCTTGAGGACGGTAGTTACCACGATGTTGACTCGAGCGAACGGGCCTTCTACATCGCCGCCTGCGATTGCTTCCGCGAAACCTTGAGATCCGCCAACCCCATGCTCCTCGAACCGATCATGAAGTGTGATATCGAGTGCCCTGAGAACGACCAAGGTTCGGTCGTAGGCGACATCATCTCACGTCGGGGGTTGGTCAACAACACCGACGCACGCGACGGTATCTCGTACATCACCGCCGAAGTCCCCCTGGCAAATACCTTCGGTTATGCCACGGATCTTCGAAGCATGACCAAGGGTCAAGGAACCTTTGCCATGGAATTGGCTAGGTACGCAGCCGTCCCCCGCAGTTTGCAGGACGAAATCATCAACGAACGCAAGAAGCAACTCGCCGCTAGAGCGAAGGCTTAAGCTCGTTTGCATTGAGATTTATGCTGCCGAATTCCGATAAACCAAAGACGCAGGCTCCCAGGCTTGCGTCTTTTTTTATTCCCCTCCAAGTTTCCGTTGACCTGAATGATAAAATTTCAGTAAACAAGCAAAAACTACGTTCTTCTCCTTGGGCAAGCATGCAATGAATTCCTACAACCTTACCCATTTGAAACAGCTCGAAGCCGAGAGCATCCATGTCATTCGAGAGGTGGCTGCCGAGTTCAAAAAGCCGGTGATGCTTTACTCGGTAGGAAAAGACTCGGCGGTGATGACCCATTTGGCGTTGAAGGCCTTTTACCCGGCCAAACCTCCTTTTCCGTTCCTGCACGTCGATACGACATGGAAGTTTCGCGAGATGATCGAGTTTCGGGACAACTATGTCAAAAAAGAACTCGGTATCGAGTTGCTGGTGAACATCAACCACGAAGGGCTCAAACTAGGTATCGATCCGTTTGAAAATAGCGACAAGCACACCGAGGTAATGAAGACCGATTCGCTCAAATCGGCACTTACCAAGTACGGGTTTGATGCGGCCTTCGGGGGCGCTCGACGGGATGAAGAGAAATCGCGATCCAAAGAGCGCGTGTTTTCGTTTCGCGATAAGTTCCATCGTTGGGATCCTAAAAACCAGCGGCCTGAATTGTGGAACCTCTACAACTGCCGCGTCAACCCTCAAGAGAGCATCCGCGTGTTTCCTCTCTCGAACTGGACAGAACTGGATATTTGGCAATACATCTATCTAGAGAATATTCCTCTGCCCGATCTTTATCTGGCCAAAATGCGTCCTGTTGTGGTTCGAAACGGTGCTTTAATTAGCCCCAACGATGACCGATTCAAACTTCGAGACGGCGAGGTCATCGAGCACAAGATGGTACGATTTAGAACGCTCGGTTGCTGGCCGCTGACGGGCGCTGTGGAATCCAACGCCACCACGTTACCCGAGATCATTCAAGAGATGCTTCTGACGAAAACCTCGGAGCGTCAAGGTCGAGTCATCGACAAAGATGGAGGTGGAGCAGGTATGGAACTGAAGAAAATGCAGGGGTACTTCTAAGATGTCGCACCAAAGTGATCTGATCGCCAAAGATATCCTTGCTTACCTGGAACAGCATGAGCGAAAAGAGCTCCTGCGCTTCATAACCTGCGGGAGCGTCGACGATGGGAAAAGCACCCTTATCGGACGGCTGCTCTACGACAGCAAAATGATCTACGAAGATCAGCTTGCTCAACTCGAAAACGAGAGCAAGGTTCACGGAACAACCGGCGGAAAATTCGATCCAGCCCTGGTAACAGACGGCCTTAGAGCCGAACGCGAGCAAGGCATTACCATCGATGTGGCTTATCGCTACTTCTCTACGGCCAAGCGGAAATTTATCATCGCAGACACTCCTGGTCACGAGCAATACACTCGGAACATGGCCACGGGCGCGTCGACTGCCGATCTTGCGATTATTCTTATTGACGCAAGACACGGGGTTTTGACCCAGACCAAGCGGCATAGCTTTATTGTTTCACTGCTGGGGATTCGTCACGTGGTCGTGACGGTCAACAAAATGGACTTGGTCAATTACAGCCAAGAACGCTTTGAGCAGATATGCGATGACTACAAACAATTCGTATCGAGGTTGGATCTACCCGATTTGCATTTCATCCCGCTTGCCGCACTTCACGGAGAGAATGTTGTCGATCAGAGTCCCAATATGCCTTGGTACAAAGGGAGCACTCTGATGAACTTCCTCGAGTCGGTTTACATCGGCTCGGATCGAAATCTCGAAGACTTCCGATTGCCTATCCAATACGTCAATCGACCGAATTTGGACTTCCGCGGATTCTGCGGAACGATCGCATCTGGCATCCTTCGAAAAGGGGATCAGATCATGGTCATGCCGTCGAAACGGGTCAGTAAGGTCAAGCGTATTGTGACTCAAGACGGAGATTTGGAGGAAGCCTTCTGCCCTCAATCGATCACCGTCGTGCTTGAGGACGAAGTGGATTGCTCGCGGGGGGATATGATCGTTCGGCCAGGGAACATCCCCAAGTCGACCAATCAATTCGATGCGACCATTGTGTGGTTAAACGCAGATCCATTGTTGCCGGGTAAAACCTATCTGTTCAAACACACGAGCCAGACGATTCCAGGGCAGATCGATACGCTGAGGTATAAGGTCGATGTCAACACCCTCCACCGTTCCCCAGCACCGGATCTGCAACTCAATGAAATCGGTCGCTGCTCGATTACGCTGAGCCAATCGGTTTACTTTGATGCTTACAAACGGAATCGTTCGACCGGCTCTTTTATCATCATCGATCGACTGACCAATGCGACCGTCGGTGCCGGTATGATCACCGAACGCGATGCAGCAAAAACCAAGGCCGCTTGGGAAGCCACCGAGCAACAGACCGCGTCGAGCGAGTCGACGACCGAGGTCAGCCAGCAAGAGCGGTCGGCTAGGTTCGGACAGTCACCCGCAACGGTGCTCTTTACCGGGCTGACCGGCACTGGCAAATCAACCATTGCAAGGGCAGTCGAGCGAGCTTTGTTCGATGCGGGTCGAGCGGTGATGGTTCTCGATGGCGAGAAAATGCGAAGTGGAGTTAACCAGGATCTCGGGTATTCGGTCGAAGACCGCAGTGAGAACCTTCGACGCTCCGGACATATCGCTCGCATCATGAACGATGCCGGACTGATCTGCTTGGCGGCATTTGTCGCCCCAAGCGAATCGATTCGCGCACGTGTCGCCGAGCTGGTTGGAAAAGAACGTTTCTTAGTCGTGCACCTAGTGGCCGACGAAGCGGTTCGCAAAGCCAGAGACATTAAGGGCCATTATGCGAAAGCTGAAGCCGGAGCTCTTCCGAATTTCCCAGGAGTCAGCGCCCTGTACGAGGCCCCCCAACAGGCAGACCTCGTGATCGACTCAGGTAAACAAACGGTCGAAGATTGCGTTGACCAAGTCCTCAAACTCCTCGTCGAGCGAGGCTCGATCAAGCTCTAGTTGGCGCATGACGAATTTATCGTACTCGTACTCGATGGCTGTTCGAACCCGAACTACAGATACTTAGCCAATCGGGCACACAGATCCGCCGTGCGGCAACTGTAACCCCACTCGTTGTCGTACCACGAAACGACTTTCACCATCTTGCCTTTATCACCAAGCACTTGGGTAAAGTCTGCGGCGAAGATGCTGCTGTGCGGATCGTCGATAATGTCGCTCGATACGATTGGATCTTCGGTGTAGTAAAGGATCCCCTTGAGTGGGCCTTCGGCAGCCGCCTTCATCGCCGCGTTGATGTCCTTGACGCTCGTTTCAACCTTCAAGTTGGCTGTCAGGTCAACCACCGATCCGGTGGCTACAGGTACACGCATCGCGATACCAGTGAGTTTGCCCTTGAGCTCAGGAATCACCAATCCGACAGCCGAAGCCGCACCGGTGGAAGTTGGGATGATGTTCAAAGCCGCTGCGCGTGCTCGGTAAGGATCCGAGTGAGGCAGATCTTGGACTCTTTGATCGTTCGTGTAAGCATGCACGGTGGTCATCAGACCACTTTCGATCCCAAACGACTCATGCAGAACCTTGGCAACAGGTGCCAAGCAGTTGGTGGTGCACGATGCGTTCGAGACGCAGAGCATATCCTTCGATAGCTTGTTGTCGTTGACACCCAGGACGCAGGTCAAATCGGCTCCATCCTTTGCAGGTGCGCTCAAAACGACTCGCTTGCAGCCTGCGGTCAAGTGGGAATCATAACCCGGCTTTCCATCCTTGGCTCGTCCTGTGAAAAAACCAGTGCTCTCGATGACGATGTCCACATTGTTGTCCTTCCAAGGCAACTTGGATGGATCCTTTTCAGCCAATGCAAGAATCTTCTTGCCGTTGACAATCAAGTGCTTGTCGTCGTACCCGACCGTGCCATCATAACGACCGTGGACGCTGTCGTACTTTAGAAGCGTTGCGAGCATCTGGTTGTCGGTCAAATCGTTGATCGCGACGACTTCGAACTCGTTTGAACGGGCCATCAAATTCCGAAAAGTCAGTCGACCGATACGTCCAAAGCCATTGATCGCGATTCGAGTAACCACTGAATAATTCTCCGACGAAAAACAAGAGGATGAAAAACTTCGTTGCATCAAAAACCGCAACCAAGACCCCCAAAATATAACGATGCTCAGGGGTAGCTTCAATCACAAGTCGACTCGCCCCCTTTGGGATCTTGTCGTTCAAAGAAATCTCGCTTTAGGCGTGAGGACCCCTAAGCGTTGCTGAATTTGCCCCAAAGCCCCCTTATGGGTTGCTTAAATCGCTTTGCAGGTTGTTTCGCCGTCGAGCCGTTTGCTTATTGCGCCAGTCAATCTCAGCGCAAATCAACGATGCGGCGGGATTTTCCTTCGAGTCTCGGCAAACTTCCCACGGCTACAGGATTGACCGCCACTCGGAGCTGCAGTCGGCTCTGGAGCTTGTTGGCAAGCGAATTTTGGCAATCCTCTCGGTCTTCGATCTCTAGATGCAATTCGTCCAATGCTCCGGATTTACTCAGCACCAGCCTGTACTCGCCGATGCTTGGATACTCTCTGACGATCGCTTCGATGCTCGAAGGAAAAATATTAACCCCACGCACGACGATCATTCCGTCGAGTCGACCGAGGATGCCCTGTTCGAGCCTCACAAACATGGTCCCCCAATCCTGGGCTTCGGCTGGTTCTTGGGCCCAGCGAGGGCGCACCAGGTCACCGGTGCGATAGCGGATCACGGGGGCTCCGGTCCGACCTAAACTTGTGAGCACCAACTCTCGAAGTGACGAGTCGTTTTGGGAACTGCTGCCCGATTCGATGGGTAGATATTCGGCGATAAATTCCGACTCGATCACATGCAGAGCCTTGCCGTCGATGCTGCCAAATCCCCACGGTCCAATCTCGGTAGCCCCGGCATGATCCATGACCTTCGCACCGTAGAGTTCATAGATCGCATTGCGAACACTTGGAACACTTCCTCCAGGCTCCCCTGCGACAAATACGCAGCGGATCGAAGAGTTTTTGAGCCCCTTGCCGATCGACTCGGCCAATTGTCCTAAGTGGATCGCATAACTTGGGGTGCTAAACAAGACCGTGGGTTCTGATGCGAGGATCAGATCGATTCTGGCTTCGGAAGACATTCCGCCCGATGGGATGACCATGCACTGGCGGTGCAAGCAAGCATCGTGAGCGCTCCAAAAGCCGATGAATGGGCCAAACGAAAAGGCCATCAACACCCGATCATTGCGGGTGATTTGGCAAGCATCCAGGACGTATTGCCATGTATCGATCCACCACTGCCAATCCGATTGCGTATCGAGGATGACCATCGGTCGGCCTCGAGTACCACTGGTGCGGTGGTAACGTCGATAATGGTCCGATGCGTAACTGTGATGCTTGGCCACCCCTGAAATATCATCGCTGATCCAGTCGGTCTTGTTCATCAGTGGCAGTTGCCCTAATTCGTCGAGCGAAGCAAGTTCGATTCGCTGCCTTTGGTATCGCTGTCGATAGAAATCGTTGTTGGCTAAAACGTCGGACAGAAGCTTATTGAGCCGATCCAACTGCCATGCATGCAGTTGGGCACGGGTAGCTTGGTCCCAAGACTCCCTGAATATTCGCTTTGCCGTTATATTCGCTTCTTCGTTATTCATGAAAGAATCGTTTTGGAAATCCAAAGCTATTGCCTTCGAATCCGTTTCGAGAATTCAGGATCGTCTGCGTAAGCTCCCGCCAACTGGTTGATCTGAGAAATGCTTCGAGCATACTCGAAAGAGCCTTGGATTTCGAGCAGTCCGAGTTCATAAGCCAGGCGATCGGAGTGACCGGGGAATAGAACCCTCCAGTCCCGAGGGATTCTTCCAGGTCTTAATTTGTTGACATGATCGACCAGATTGGTCGTGCAGTTGTTCGTAAGAGTGTCGTAGTACTCAGGTTGGCTGTGAAGTTTATTGATCCGCGCGAGCATATCGACGAGCAAATCCTGGATCTGCCCTGGGTCAGCCCTTCCTGGATACAAATAGACTTCGACATCCCGAACCAAAGTCCGCAGGAGAATCACATCGCGCTCGTCGGCGACGATGTAGGTAAGCGGAAAGCGTCGGCTGGTTCCGGCAACGGCAGAATAGTCCTGGTCTTCTTCGAGACGTGCTTCTACCGAGACGACAAAGTGCCGGCCATCGGCAAGCCCGAAACTCAGCATCGTATGCGCCAGAAGCGAAGACTCTTTGAACGGAACGATGATAAAGTCGATCGTTCGGACATCCGACAGACGAAACTTCATATCGTAATGCCGGACATCATAGTCCGACTCGCTACGGTAACGGCAATTCCGCACGTTGCGAATCGTGATCGCCTCACCTTCGAACTCCACGTAGGGCAAGATCATCAGATCCGCACGCCATGGCCTGAGCGATAGTTGCTCAGGCGTTAATTCAGTGCGACCGTTTTTGAGAAACCCCACCAAGGCGTTTTCATTCAAACCCTTGGCAAGCGGTGTCGAGCAACCTGTCAAACTCAGCGCTAAGAGCCAAAGCGACAGATACCAACAATCAATCAGACTCGATCCCCTAGCGGACTTGGTTTTGACCCGAGAAGTCATAGCTTGTGCTCCGTCCTACACTTCCAGGTCGATAAGCACCGCCGCTTGAGGGAGGAAGGCTCGGCACCCCAGGGGCACTGGCCGTTGGAGGCACAGGAGTCCCCGGAACGGAACTAGGTGGTAAGCCCGATCCGGTGGGCAAACTCGGAAGTGATCCGTAAGCACCAGGAGTATTGAGTCCTGCAGGCGGTAGTGATGGTATCCCCTGAGGCACTCCTTGCGGCATGCCTTGCGGAACTCCTTGGAGCATGCCTTGCGGTATACCTTGCGGAACTCCTTGAGGTATACCTTGTGGGATCCCCTGCGGAATTCCCTGTGGGATCCCTTGTGGAACAAGACCTTGGTTCCCGTTCACTGGGGAGCTGTAGGCTGGGCCACCGTAGGCCTGAGGAAGATTCGGGATGTTGTTTTGATAGTTGATATTGGGTTGAGTTGGCGGTGCGTTGAACGAAACGTTCATTGAACCTGATGGTCCGGCAGGCAACGTCGAACCGTATGGATTGTTATTGCTTGGAGCCTTAGGCATCATCCCAGCCTGCCCCGAGGGAGCTTGAACCATCCCGTAGGGATTCGCAGCGTTGGGGCCACTACCCATTGGCATACTTCCATTTGGCATCATACCAACATTGGGCACACTGGCATTTGGCAAACTGCCATTGGGCATTGCTGCATTTGGCATTGCGGCATTGGGCACACTGCCATTGGGCATTGCTGCATATGGGTTGGATCCATAAGGGTTTGCAGCATAGCTGTTGGCACCGCCAGGAGCCGATGGATTTTGCGCGACGGTGTAAGTTCCCGGGGTAAAGCCATTGTTCGCAGCCGCAGCACCTGGGACCGGGCTAGGGGTATTGCGAGTCGAAGGGCTTACCGGACCACCGGACTTCGATGTGTCCTGCGCCAGTGATGAAACGCTCGAGCTCGACGGCGAGCTCGGTAGGTTCGTAGGTGGCTTGGTACCGACGATCTTGTCTGCCGAAGGTTTCTTGGACCACGGAAACATATTGAAGCTGGGGGATTTCCAAGTTTGGCAACCGGTTTGAGAACCGGCTAGCAAGGCGAGCAGCAAACCGGAGCGAACCCAATTTGGAAAACGACTGAGCATGGCGAATTTATCCTCGCAAAGCGAATCGAGCAGTAATGCTCCACGGGGGAGCTATCCTATAACGCGACTGGCCGACGATTGGTACAATCATCGGAACCCCCAATTGGGAGTGGGTAGTAGCACAGTCGTCGGTTGCACGTCAATGTCGATTGAGCCCGATCTTTATCTGCTTTTCAGCAAATTTTTCAGATGAATCACCAGCACGAAATACCTATCCGCGTCCACTATCATGAGGTCGACGGTCAAGGTCGAGTCCATAATGCCCAGTACCTGAATTACTTTGAACGAGGTCGGGTCGAAATGCTTCGCGCCTCTGGGGTCTCCTACCGGCAAATCGAGGATAGTGGAACGCTGTTGGTCGTCCGCAACATGAACGTCCATTTCCACATGCCAGCTCTCTTCGACGACCAACTGTTGCTTCAGACCCGGATCGGCTATTGCCACGGAGCTCGCATCGAACACCATTACCGCTTGATCCGCAAGCATCCCGATGGGATTGGCCAAGACTTGATCGTCACTGCAACCAGCGAGATTGCGTCCATCGATCGAAACGGTCGGGTGCAACGCTTGCCTCCGATGCTACAACTGAACATCCGGCCTGCCAAGAGTGGCGATGTGTCATGAATACAATCCAAGCTTGGCTCGATGCACTCACAGAGCCGATCCCATTGAATTTCCGTCCAGAGCATGACCCTCATGGGGTTGAACTGGCCAAATCGCTTCGAGAGGCGCTCGAAGAATCCGGAGCAAGCCTCGGAGGATCGCTCGAGGCGCTGTTGTATTTGAGAATTGGCCTCATGGAACCGGCACATGGAATCGTCCAAGACGCCAAACGCGGCATCGATGCTTATATCCACGGGGTCGTGCATCGCATGGAAGGGGACTACTGGAATGCCAAGTATTGGTTTGATCGAGTCGCCGATCCTCGATTGATCGACCGCATCGGATCGCACATACGCCAGAGCTTGTCTGGAAACTGGACTGGGCCTGAGGACTTCGTAGATGCCTGCAAGACTTTCTCGGTTGCCAAGCGTGAGGAGCTGATCCGTTTAGCAACCGATGAGTGGGAAGCTCTTTGGCAGATCGTCCATGAAAAAAACCCTCGATGAAAACACCGAGGGTTTTTTAACTTGGTTGTTTCTTGTGTAGAGATCTACACGAGTTCCTTCTTGGCACCGATGAGAGTCCTGAGTCTCTCTGCGAGCAAACGGGCATCAAAAGGCTTCTTGAACGTTTCATTGATACTGGAACGATCGAAGCTCATTGTGTTTCCGTCGTCGGGAAGCAGAGCGATTAGGACGATTTCGGAGAAGTCGGCATTCTTGCGTAGGTTTTGGCAGATTTGCAGCGCTTCGAGCTTGCCGACCGAGAAGTCGACAATCATGCAATCTGGATGAAAACTTTCCGCTTGAATTCCTGCCTCGAAACCGCTCGCAGCGACCTGAACTTTGAAGCTTTTTTCCAGAGGAAGTTCTCGCTTCAAGTTTTCGATCAAAACCTGATCTTGTGCAACGATCAGGACTTTCGCCATGGCCTCATCTTCCAAATCTCCAAGGGGCATTCCATGCTCCTTAAGAAACTTGATCAGATACTCGCGGGGAATGCGGCGGTCTTGTGAACCGGGGATGCGGTAACCCTTGAGTCGGCCGGAGTCGAACCACTTACTGACGGTTCTCGGGGCCACCTTGCAGATCTTCGCGACCTGGCCTGTGGTGAACACCTTCATATTCTTGGTCTCCGTTACCTTCCAATTATGAAATCGAGTCAGAGCCGTTGCCTACTAGACAACGACCCAAGACAGTGGCTGCCCTTGTCGAATTCGCCTCTTGCAAGGCTCAAACAACTGGGTCTGGGCAAAACGTTGGTAGACGCTCAGTGCTGAGCCTGCGAGCCGATCCATCGGCAAGCAAACGACACCAAGTTTTCCTGCAACTGCTTCTTCGATCCAGCTGCAACCTCCAAGTCGTTCGAACATCGCACCCCTACGACGCACTGCTCGGTTGGAAATTTTCGCTGGACACAAAGGCGACCGAGAAAGACTCACTCGGGTGGAATCAAAGATGACTGAGCTTTCGGTCGTACGGAAAACCGACTCAGACAAATCGCCTCGCACCTCAACGGCACGACACGACTGAGATTCCCCCCTTGCTATTCCCCTCGGCTCGACCGAACTGGACTTGACTCCTTCAAGCCGTCCAGCGCAGTACAGGCCGTCCAGCACCTAATTTCGTTTCAAACCGGCTGATTACTTTAGAAAGAATCTTCGCTTGCCTCAGTAAGGCAGGAATTTCGTGCAGAGCGAAACCGACTCGCAGCTACTTGCGAAATTTAATTCAGAAACAAAGAGAATCGATGAAGTTCCCAGGATTGATAAGTCGAAAACGGCCCGGTTATTTCTATCAAACCTGCAAGGTTAGATGAGCAATCGTTCGATCAATGGCCTTACCTAGGCCGCCGCCTCAATGCATAAGCCAACAACCCGGCACCAAAAATTGCAATGCTCGCGGGTTCGGGAATGGGAGTTGCTCCGTAGGTAGACAAGGACCAGTTAGCAAAAACTGGAACCGTGCCACCACCGGCAGCGCGTTGAAAGAAAATGGTCAGGTAAGAACCGACCATACTAGATGGTCCACCTGCATAAACCGGATGCGATCCGACACTGAAAGTGCCGAAAATGGTGATCGATCGAGTCGCTGCACCACTGGTAGAACTAGCATAGTCATCCTCCTGGATCGTACCGGAAATGCTACCCCACTGGGTGCTTCCTACAGAAACGAATCGCCCGACGTTTGGACTCGTCGGGCTCGCATGTGCGATAAAATCAATCTTGCCAGCAAAAAGTTGCGTGGCAATAGGGAAATCGGCGAAGGCGTCCACGTGCAACGATGCATCCCCATTGGTTCTTAAACCCGTCACAGAAAGACTGCCGTTGATCGCACCGTTAGTGGGTGTAAACGACGAGAATCTGCCGCCGCTGATGCTCCCAAAGCCACCAGACGTTGCCCACGCTCCAGCACTCGCCACATCACACAAAAAAACGAAAAAACTCGCACAAACGCAACCAAACAACCAGCTTTTCATCACGATTATCTATCTCTTGCTCTTCAAAAGCGATGGTTACCGGAAAAGGCATAACCCCGGGATTGCTTCTGAAGAAAACACAAAAAAGGAAGGCGTGATTATTACTCGCGTATAATTACTTGTTGGTTAACGGGTCGGCAAGGCCTAAATTCTCTTTTCTGATAGATGGCCAAATTGCAGGCAATCCGACTTTTTAACAAAGCGGATACATTTAGCATTCCTGCCATTTTAAGGGGTTATAAACCCGCAATAATGCGTCCAAAGTTACGCTTCGTTACAATCAGCAAGTCAGTTTTTTTTCGGTTCTCCAGGTATTTCAGTGGGTGGAACCTCGGTTTTTTCGTACTCAGATTCGCGGTACTTGTACTTGAAACGCCTGAATCTATTCAAGTCGATCGTCTTTACAAGGAAGCCGGAACCCCAGTATTTGGGCCGCATGTCATCGACATCCCAATACGACCCTTCGAGTACGGATCAGGTGTCGATGCCACCGTCTGGCTTGGCAGGCTTGGTCTGCTTCTCCTCGGTTTCCTTCTTCTCACGCCAAGGCTTCTTGTCCTGGTAATTCTTGAGCTCCTCCTTGAGCTGATCGAGCTGCTCGGTCTCCTCCTTGGCACCCAGCTCGACGGCCTTCGAGGACCACTCGATCGCCTTGTCGAATTGACCTAGCTCAGCATAAGCTGCTGCAAGCGTACTGAGGATGTGGGACTTTTTGTACTCGGTCAGTTCGCACGCCCTGAGGCCAGTTTCCAAAGCCCTGTCTCCATTTCGAACCGAGTCTTCGGGACTGGTCGACAAGACCCAGGAAAGATTGTTCAATACCCCCGAAAGATCTTCCTCGTCTTCAGGGATATTCTTAACGGCCTCTTCGTAATCATTGATCGCATCGGCATGGCGTCCCAAGGCAAGCAGGACATCGCCTCTGAGCCGCAGTGCTTGCCAGTCGGTGGGTTCTGCATTGATGAGCCTATCGGCGATTCGAAGTGCCTTACGCGGCCGATCGTCCATTTGGTACATCGATGCAAGCTGCATGAGCAAAAGCCGGTTTTCAGGATTCAACTGCACGAGTCTTTCAAGCTCTGCAATCGCATCTCCAACCCGCTTTTCTTGGATGGCAAGATCCATCTTGAGGAATGCAATATCGGGGATCTCAGGTCTCTTTTCCTGGAGGTAATCGAGATCCTTCTTGGCTTGGTCGTAGTCCTTTAATGCCAAGCAAATCCTTGCGCGATTCAGATACGCATCGAGATTCTCCGCATCGAGCTCAACGGCTTTATCGCAATCGGCTTTGCCAGATTCCAGCCAGCCTTTTCGATCCTGTGGCTCAGGATTTCCCGTGCTCGCTTTCATCAAAAACAGATTCGAACGGAGCGAATACAGTACGCTAAGTTCAGGGTGCTTTTCAATCTTTTCGTTGAGGAAACTGCTGGCTTGATCCATCTTCTCGGCTTGGACCAAGATCAACATCAACCGACGAAGTGCATAGTCATTGTTTGGGTCGGTTTCGAGGAATTTACGAACGACGGCTTCGGCCTCGTCGTTGCGACCGACGGATGCCAAGGACTCGACGGTCAATTGAATGGCTCGTTCGTTCTCCGGATCGGCGTCAATCGCCTTGAGTAGGTCTTCGATCCGCTCATCGACATCCTGCCGAGAGACCGAACGCATGATGATGACTTCCGATAGCTTTTTCTTGATATCCGGATCTCTCTCGCCGGCATCGACCATGGCTTGAAGTTTGCTCCTAGCCGTATCGAGAGCTTCGCCACCCTTGCCGATCTCTTGACGAAGCAGATGGATTCGAGCTTTCATCACATAAGCGTCGACAAGGTCTGGGTCGGCCTCGATGGCCGCCTGGAGATCCTGCATCGCTTCGCCGGTGACTTTCGTTACCCGGGCCGCAGGCAATCGTGCGCCGGCGAGCTCCTCGAGTGATTTTTGAGCCCGCTGAAAGTTAGCCGCTCCGAGCATTTTTTTGGCATCGGCCGTATCGAGTTCATCGAGCCCGAGTTCGAGCGCCTTGTTGCACAATTCAATGACTTTTCCAAGGGACTCTTTGGAGGATTCGGTCACTCGCAAGCGACTGGCCTGCTCGAATGCTTCGGATCCTTTGAAGTCATCATCGCTGGCCGGCTTGGATTCCGTCGCGGCGGGCTTGTCCTGTGCCCAGGCCAAGTTGGATGTCTGCCAAGACCCCGTCACGAAGCCACCGCAGGCGAGAAACGCCGCTAGAAATCGTGCTCTTGGACCACGGGCTCGAAACGACCCAAAACCTACTTGAAGACTCACAATATACCTCGTATGCAGAGAATGGACGCAAGAACCCCGGAGTTTCCAAACGACCTTGTTGCTCGATCCATTGACAAATCGGATCTTTCGCCGTGTATTGTAGCGGGTTGCCCACTGGCGGTGTAAGCCCAGTGACTCTCGGCAGGATGGCTCAGCCTCCAGAAAAACCCCTCCATGAAACCACAAAACCCCGAATCCTTTCAGTTGATCCACCTAGACGAATCCGACGAAGGATCCGTGCTCGAACGGGTCATCAAGAAGCGGCTAAGCGACTGGAGTTGGGGAGATGTCCGCGAATCGATTCGGCGGCGTAAAGTCCAAGTCAACGGCAACCTATGCTTGGATCCAATTCGAAAAGTAACTCACAAAGATGTGATCAAACTTTGGAATGAATCTCTTCCAAAGCCGATCGAAGCGACCGACATCCGCATCGCTTACGTGGACGAATTCCTCGTGGTCGTCGAGAAACCCGCTGGGATCACCAGCGTGCGTCATTTCGAAGAGCGCAACCTCTCCGAGAAACGCCGACAACTCCAACCGACCCTCGAAGAGCTCGTTCCGCTGGCATTGATGCACTACTTCAAACGCCAAACCAAACCCAGGGACGACCAAGACCCAACACCGAAACGAACCAAGCGTATTCCGGTGAGCCCTCGCGAGTTCAAAGACATCCGCTCGGAGGAACGAAAGAACCTGGAACACAAACTCAAACGCTTAAACGTGATCGCTGTTCACCGTCTGGATCGCGACACTTCCGGACTGATGCTCTTTGCCAGAACCCCCAGCGTCGCTCAATCTCTGATCGAAGCGTTCAAACACCACCGCGTGATTCGCAAGTACCATGCGGTTGTCCACGGACACCCCCAGCAACAAACCATCGAAAGCACCCTGGTGCGCGATCGGGGGGACGGCCATCGCGGCTCGAAACCCCCTGGCATCGATACTCCCGATGCAACCGAGCAACACGCGATCACCCATATCCGACCGATCGAAAAAATCGGCCCCTATAGCTTGATCGAATGCCAACTGGAAACAGGCAGAACTCATCAAATCCGGATCCACCTGTCCGAAGCCGGCCACTTGCTATGCGGAGATGCAATCTACTGCAAACGAGCCGATGGATCGATCGACAAGGACTCTAGCGGTGCACCTCGCCAAGCACTCCACTCGGCGACCCTAGCCTTCGATCACCCGATCTCGAGCGAGAAGCTCGAATTCAAAATGCCTTGGCCTACAGACCTTCATCGTTGGCTCACCAAACTTCGGCAATCGAACTAGCCAAGTATCTCCCGTTTGCGATGGACATAGTCCCACAGCACAAAACGATCGAGGTTGTTGCCACTGGTAAAGAAGACTCGCCCTTTGGTCTGCTCGGCCATCCGATGGGCAAATCGAATGTCTTCTTCGGATTGTGACCAACTCGGCACGAGGAACAAGTTGATGGTGATCCCTTCGCGACCGCACTCCATCGCCTCGCGCATCGTCTGCTGCTCGGTTCGAGGATCCGGGGGATAGAGCAACAGCAGCAGTTGCTCCTCAAAGTGCGCCGTCGGCAATCCATCGGTAATGAGGATGATCTGCTTGTTGGGAGTATCGACCGTGGCGAGATTCTGACGAGCCAATCTCAAGGCGTGCTGAATGTTGGTAAAGTGCGGTGGGATATCCGATTCGCTGATCCTCTGGTCACTCATATCGGCTTTGAGCCTGACGACCGGATTGTGGATCGTCACAGGTTTGGGCATCAGATCGATGATCTCACCAGCGGGCCGCAGTTTTGCAAACGAGTACATCTCGATGAATCGAAGGAAGTCCCCAGGATACTCCGAAGAGATGAGTCCTTGGAGGGCCAAGGCCATGCGTTTGACGTTGATGTACTGCCCGTCGTAGCGCATCGAACCGCTCATATCCATGACCACGACCGTCGCACACTTGGGACTGTTGCGTGTCTTGAACACCTCGATGTCATCGCTCCGCAATCGAACCGGTCGCTCATCGGGTCGCCTGAGCATCGCGTTGGTCACCGTTTGGACAATATCCATATTGGCGATCGAATCGCCGAATTCATAAGGCTTTGTCGAGGGGAGCTCGACACTCCCATCACCGACAATCCTACCCGTGTGACGACCGCTCCGGGACGCTTCCAATTCGGCGAAAATTCGCTCAAGCAGTTTCGCTTGGAAGGTCTTATAAGCTTTCGGAGTCAGTCGAAACGAACCCGACTCGTCGCGATCGAGCCCCTGACGCTCGGCCATCTCGCGAACAACGTTTCGAATCTGCTCGCGGATTTCCTCAAGTGCGTTCAAATCCCCCGGCTGGGCGAATTGCGAAAGGGCCTCCATGTCGATCAAACCAATCTGTGCGGTCTTGGCGGCCTCTTCGAGTTGTTTCAGTAGCTCATCGATCTGCTCAAGCTCTTTTTTGATCTCGATGGCCTGCGGTATATCAACCTTTTGACGTCCCGTGAACGTGTACTTGCTGACCAAATCATCGATCTGATAGCGATCGGCCAAGGCTTCCATGGTCTTAAGGACGCCTTGCGCAAACTCCGGATCGCTCCGGTCAGCTTGGTACCAAAGCTGTTCCAAAAGATAGATTTGGGATTGGCGTATCGCGCGATCGTAGAGCCCTTTCAATTTGGCCGGTGGACGCGTTCGGCGAGCAAGCTTCTCGAAGTGGTCAGCAGCTTTCTTGTCCAGACCATCGACCTGATAGGTTTCGAGAATCTTGCGTTTGCGTTCCTCAAGCATCGCTCGCAACGCGTCGATGCTCGGACCAAGCCCCGCAATTTGGCTTGGATCAAGCTCGACTGCCCGAGCAAGCTCTTCTTCGGTAAGCTCGCGATAGCTGCCATAGGCAAGGGCATGCTCGAAGGCATTCGAGACCAAATCCGCGTCGGGCTCGGCCAGCGGACTTGGGAATTCCGTCGGATTGTATTTCTGATAGACATGGATGATCCCGCCGATGTCACTTCGTTTTTGCATAGGTTCCTCGTAGGTGGCCAAGCCGTGGCGGGCACATAAATTCCCGTGATCAGATAGTTCTACCGGCTATTGTAGGGACGCTGTCCAGATTTGAAGCCAAGGCGAACCGTTAGGCCTAGCATTCCAGAAGATCTCTTGCGAGTTTCTCAAAAACTGAACCGCTCCGACGATCTGGCCAAAGACCTGAGTATCCCACTGGACTTCGGTCTGTTTGCCCGTTTCTAATTCGAGGATGATCAAGCGATTGCCAACCAAATAACTCAGTTGGCTCCCTTGGGGATCGATCGCTAGCGGATGGGTAATGGACTCTTGGTTTTCCGAAATCCAATCCAACTGACCATCGGCCACCCCAAGGCGAACGACCCGCACGGTCCCTCGCGAATCCTTCATCATCGTATAAATCCACCGACCGCAACGCGACGCCAGAAGCCAATGCCTAGGGCCCGCAACACCCGGATAAGCCGCCGACTGGCTGTAGGTAAGTCGACGAAGTCGGATCCCCGTTGGCACATCCAATACCCAGTGATCTGCATTGTGCTGCCGATTGGTTGCCATGGGCCCTTGCAACATCTTGGGCCACTGCCGAGCCTCGGGAGGAAATTCGGCTACATAGATCTCATCGATCCACTGTGGATCTGTCCGGTTTGTCGCAAGCCGAACGATCATCGCAAGTCTCAAAGTTGCTTGAGCATCGTAAGCGTTGGTAACCCAACATTCCTCCCGAGCCGACTCGATGCCGTCCTGGGGTATTAGCGCCAGTGCCGACCAACCGCTCCCCTCGAACTGGTCTTCAAAGCAACCGCGCGCAGCCTCCGGATTGGGTCTGGTTTTGGATTCCCAAGCATCGACCAAAGTAAAGCCCACGGTGCGTCGATCGGGCACTTTCGTATCGTTGTAAGTGAAACTCACCCAGCGTCCGTCGGGCGAAAAACTATGCGCATGGGTGCCACCCGAGAGTACGCCCCAAGTTGGCTCGGATTCAATTCTTCGAGATTCAAGTGCTGAAATCTTCACCGAAGGTTTCATCGGATCAAAGCTAGCCCAAGCCCCAAAGCGGCGTGTCATCCCATACGGTCGGTCTTGATCGCAATTGGTCAATCCATGAATGAACAAAATAGTGGAGCGAAGTGGATGGCATACGACCGCTCCGACCCCAGGCCCGTATTCGGATCGGCTCTGGGTATCGTAGACGACCCGAACGGTATCATCGATCAAATCAAGCGACTCGATCCGTGTTGTCTTGATGATCTCTGGATCGGAATTGCGAGTGTCGTAGTAAAGAAACCTACCGCAATGCGATTGAGCTTGGCGATGATTCAAAAAGTGCCCATAGCTACCATGGGTGCGTTGCCGAGGAATCGCTTTGATCCTTGCCATCGCTGGTCTAACTCAGAAATAGCAGTGCCACGTTGACATAGATGAGAATCCCAAGCAAATCGCTCAGACCCGCGACAAACTGGTTGCTCATCATCGCAGGATCCAGACCCATGCGTTTGAACATCAGCGGCAGTACACTTCCCATGCAAGTCCCACAAAGCACAACGCACAAGATCGTAATGGGAATGATCAACGCTTGGGTGTGCGTAGGTGCCAAAACTAATGCGCAACAATAACCGATCGATCCCATGATCCCACCCAAGAGCAACCCCATGACGATTTCTCGCTTGACGATCAGACCCCAGTCGCTCAGTTCGATGTCCTTGGTTGCTAGTGCAGAGATGATCAATGTCGAGCTCTGACTCCCAGAGTTTCCCCCGCTGCTGATAATCAGCGGAATGAAAAGCACCAGCCAAGCATAGCTGTCGAGCCAGGACTGATACATTTTCAATGCAAATGCAGTCGAAAGCGCGGCAAAGAAGAGGATCAACAGCCAAAAGCCTCGCTTCCATGAAAGGACCAAAAGAGGCGTCCGCAAATAGGACTCGCTCAAAGGCGCGACGGCCACGATCCTTTGGACATCCTCGGCGGCCTCCTCGCGTACCACATCGATGACGTCATCGTGGGTGATGATCCCCATCATATGATTGCCATCGTCGACCACCGGCACAGCCAAGATATTATAGAAAGCCACTTTCTGAGCAACTTGCTCTTGGTCATCATTGACGTTCACCGAAACCACGTCGGATTTCATCAAATCGGCAAGCCTTGTTTCGGGCCTACCGATCGAGGAGATAAGCAATCGGCCACTGACAACACCTCGCAGATGATTCGTATCATCGACCACATAAATGTAGTAGATCGTTTCGAGCCGCTCTGCCTGTCGACTGAGTTCATCGAGCGCTTGGCGAACCGTAAGTGTCTCGGACAAACACGCCACTTCGGTGGTCATCATCGCCCCTGCGGTACCCTCTTTGAAGGTCTGCAAGCGGCGGATATCTCGTCGATCCGGTGCTGGCACCAGCGCCAAAATCGCATCGACACGCGCCTCGGGCACCTTGCGCAACAAATCGACCGCGTCGTCGGCAGGGAGCTGAGTGACCAGCACCGCGATCTGCTTTTCGTCTTGCGAAGCGATCAGATCGACTTGTCGATCCACATCGAAGTACTGAAAGACTTCCGCTTGCAACGATGGCTGAGCGTGCTGGAGAACGCGCCAGATTTCCTCATTATCGAGCCCTTCCATGAACTCTGCTGTGCGCGCCGGGTGAAGCGCAGTGCAAAACTCGCGGAGTTCGTCGGTGCGATCCTCCGCAAGCATTTCTCGGAGTTCTGGCAGGAACAGCGTGTTCATCAGCCGCTAATTCGATCCGATCGGGAGGTTGAAATCGCCACCCAAATCGCGCCATACGGAATGGATGTGGTTGGCCTTGGTCCCTTGAGGATCTGTCTGATAGTTGCAAAGCTCCGCGATGAACGTTGGGCCTTGGATGCGGATAAAGTGCTGATCCTTTGGATCGGTTCCTCCAGCCCAACCGAAATGGATTTGATCCATACCGGCCTTGTCGACAATTTGCCATCGCTCCTGAGCTACCGCTTGGGGCATGGTCGAAAAATAAGCATCGAGAATCGCCTTGAGCTTGGCCTTTTGCTCAGCTTGCATGCCGCTTGCTTGGATACCAACAGGCTTATCGTTCTTCGGTTGCGGTTCGCCCGCCCATTGAATGTCCGCTGGGCTCTCCGCATCGAAGATCGTCTTGGCCTGTTGCTCTTTGCTCAAGCTTCCGAGCAACTCGTATGCGGCTTGTTCCTCAGGCAACAGCAGCCTTGTTCCTGATGTGTACTTGGTCTTGGATCCACTTTGAAGCGGATCGGGTGTTTCGAAGTCCTTGAGCAACCGTGCTGGGTTCACGCCAAAGAACTGAGGGGTTGAATCGACGATCTTGTCTCCCTGATAGGTCATGTTGATCGACAAGTGATGGCCTTCAACACTCACACCCCAATCCGAATTAGGTTCAGGGCTGCCATAGACGGCAAAATAGAATTTTTGGTAGTCGCGGCGCTTGGCTTGCGATGGACCTTCGAGCTCCAAGAGGATCGCTTCGTAGGCCATGATATCGACAGCACGTCGGAAACCCGACTCGCTAAGGATCGCAGCCATGAGTCCCATAGCCGCCGTGCGCTGGGTGTCGTTCATTTCACGCAGCGGCAATCCCTTGCGAGTTTCCATCGGGATAAAATGCCACTCGGATCGCTTCTTGTCTTTGAAGTCGATCTGAGCCATCGAGCGCTGCTGGCTCGAAAGGCTTGTTAAAAAACCTTGAGCTGTCTCTCGTGCGGCCAAGACCGGGTGGGTTGCCCAGAGTGCTTGAGAGGACAAGCGTAAGAGGCTAGAGCCGGCTGCACAAGCTGCGGCCGAACGGATCAGAAACTCACGACGGGAACGATTGGTTCGACTCGGGGAATCGGCGCGGTGGGAAGAAGCCATGGGGATGCTCGCACGGGTGGGTGGGGGAAAATCGAGAAATCAGAACGCTCACTCTGCATTTGATTATGATCGAAATATCGACCCAGCCAAACCCCAAGAAACCCGCTTGAGCTTGGATGTACCGAAAAAGTAGGACCAAGTCCTACCCTTGAAAACCACTTTCTGGCACTTGCGCTACTGCTTGGCCGTCGTCAAGTTTGGATCGATCGAGATGCTCACAGACTCTTCGCCGAGGATGTCTCGATTGACTCCAACAAAGACCCATTGCTCTCCTTCGCTCATGGCGAGCTTGACACTCTTGGCATCGACCGGAACCGGCTTGCCGTTGGCCCACAGTGAGATACTCCCCTTGGGCGCATTGCCGAAATCGAGCACCACATCACCTGCCCGAGTGATGTTCAACTTGGTTCGCAGGAATGTATGGTTCGGAACCCCTGGGTGAGGACGGAAGCTGGCCAACGACTTCATGGGAACACCTCCGGAAACCAAAGCCGGATGGAGTTGCCAAGTGAAGTTCGATTGATCGCCTTTGATCGAATCAAAGCTGGTTCGATTAAAGAGCACGTGGGCTTTCTCGGTCCAAAGCAACGTTTCCCATTGGCGAATCGCACCGTTGTTGGCCACGAGCATCTTGCCGTCGATCTTTCCGATCTCGGTGATGAATCGCAATAGATGGATCGCTTCTTCTTGAGTCAGCGAGTCCAAGAGTCCATCGGGCATGAGCGACCGTGACTCTTTGATCTCTTGAATGTCATCTTTTTCGATCGTGACCTCTTTGCCATCGGCCAGCCTCAGGACAACTTCATCATCCGATTCTCGCACTGGGATTCCTGCATAGACTTCATCGCTATCGGTACGAACGAGCTTGGCGTTGTATCCTTCTTTGACTTTGGCAGCAGGATTGAGCAAGGATTCGAGGAGATAGTCTGCGGGAGCCTGCGCTCCGATGCTCGTCAAATCGGGGCCCACCAATCCACCGACGCCTCCGATTTTATGGCACTGAATGCACTGGAGTTCGTTGCGTCGGTAGATCCATTCACCTTGAACCGGATCGCCTTGGGTCTTGGCAAGTTCGAGCCATTTGTTTTTCAACTCGTCGTTGAGAACCCACCGGTTCTCTTGCAGCTTACCCGCTGCATCGATGGCTTGAACCAGATCGCCTGGTGCATTCATTTTGCGCAAAGCGGATTTAAGCTGCCGGGCTGCGGACGCATCGATCGAGACACCCGCAAGGGCACCGAGCAAGTTCTGAGCTCCATCTTTGCGACCGAGGAAACCGGCAGCGGCATTGCTGAGTGCTTCAGCACGCGATGGGTCTTTGACCAACCGTCCGACGAGGGATTTCGCAGCGGCTGCAAAGTTCGAGTCGGCTTGTCTTTCTATCGCAGCGATGGCAACATCGATGTTTTGATCCTGGGTCAATTGGTTGACGAGTTCCTTGGCCGGATCATCACCGAGACTCGCGAGGCTTCGAATCGCAGCGATGCGAACCGTCGAGGAACTGCCGGCATCTTGGCTAACTGCTTCGATGCGAGGCCTTGCGCCCCCAACGCGCCATGGCCCGAGGCTTCGCAGGGCTGCAAGCCCCAGATCCGAAGGTGCCAAAGCTTCGTTCTTCTTGTCCTTGGCAATGGCTTGTTCGGCCAATTTGCTCAAGGCTTCGATCGTGCTTGGCTGTATTGCCAAGGCTTCTTTGCGACGTAGCGACGCATCCAAAACGGCTTGGAGCAACTGACCTCGGAGAGCTTCGTCGGGAAGCACCGTCGGCGAAACAGGATCGATCAGACGATCGACAAGCTTGGCTTGCTGAGGACCATTGCCCAACTCTGCGACCAAGATAGCCATCGTCGATCGTGCCGCTTGCGCATTGGCAGGGGCATCGCTTGGGAGCTTCTCATCGAGCATGGTTAAAACCGCATCGATGGTACTGGGGTCTTCGACGGCTTTCAATGCAAAGGCGATTGCCGATGGATCGTTGCCAAAGCGGAATTTACCGGATCGAAACTCGGGCAGCCACACGCTCGAGAGGTCTCGCATGGTTTGCCAGAGTGCAAAATCCAAGAATCGATCCATCGGCTTGTGAAGAGCAAGACAGGCGGCTTGGGCCGACTCGACGCTCGGAAGCTGCGAGAGCAATCGGATCGCTTCGAGCCTCACGCGGGGATGTTCGTCTTGGACGAGGTTCTTCCCAAGAGCGGTCCATTGACCGATTTGGGAAGGATCGAGCGAGCCGAACTGACTGGTTTTGACCCATCGGATTTGGTTGGCGATTTGATGCGTATAGGCCGCCCTGAGTCGTCCATCCTGGGATTGAAGAAGAGCTTTTTGAAGGGTTAGATCAAAGTTGCCTAAGCCTTCGAGAACCCACGAGAGCTCCAGGTGCTCGAGGCCTCGGCTTGCATCCTTGGCCACTTGCTCTACATGGGCATCGAGGCTGGATTTGGCCGTCGACGAAGCTCGGACTTGCCGCCGAAGTGCTTGCCCTGCAAAGAGCCTTACCAGATCCGCATCATCAGCGAGTCGCTGGAGATTTTTCTCGATTGGATCTTTGGCGGTGATCGGTAGATTTTCGACAGGCTTTTGATCCTTGTGGGTCAATCGCCAGATCCGACCATGGGTGCGATCACGGCGTGGGTCGCGGAAGTCGACTTCGCCATGCTGAATGATCGGGTTGTACCAATCGGCAATGTACAAAGCCCCATCGAGACCTTGTTTAGCATCGATAGGACGGAACGCGACGTGGGGCGTTTTGATCAGCTCGGCTTGTTGCACCGATTCGTAACCCGAGCGGTCTTCGGAGACGTTGAAGCGACACACGCGGTGGGCTCGAAAGTCGTTGGTGACCATCGAACCGCGGATCGATTCGGGCCAGTGGTTGCCAGAGAGTATTTCCAGTCCGCAGTGCTTGGGGCTGCCTGGATTCAGACCGCTTAGAATCCGTTTGGCTCCGACGGCCGTGACAAAAACGCTTCCTTGGAAAGTGTAATTGACCCCTTCGCCATAAGCACCGTCTGTAGCGAACATTTGACCGTAGCGATCAAAGTGGACACCCCAAGGGTTGACGAAACCTCGAACGACGATTTCAAGGCGTTTGGTTTCTGGGTGGAATCGCCAGATACCACCACCGTTGAGCCGCTCGACACCCCAAGGTGTTTCGA
>Ga0315904_10000349_pt1 | contig 72778 bp, 64 predicted proteins | sample LakEriMetagenome_6_FD_203529 | JGI IMG/M metagenome (GOLD analysis project Ga0315904, IMG submission 203529) | Freshwater fungal communities from buoy surface, Lake Erie, Ohio, United States - Buoy 12 MA120 | ecosystem: Environmental > Aquatic > Freshwater > Lake | place: USA: Lake Erie, Ohio...
AGAATGTGATACAGGAATGTAATAAATACGGTAGTTGCTTGGTGTTCTTTTATGTTCAACTTGATTATTGTTAGCCCATCTTCTAAGTGTGTTTGCCGAGACGCCAAAAAATTTACAAGCTTTTTGAGCAGAGACCCAAGATCCATCTTGCATGTTTTATTTATTCTATATGATTTATCGTAAAAAAATCATTTTTATTTAACTGTAAATAAAGTTAAATAAAGATGTGATAACAGTTACTTTACCTTGCGGACGCCCAAGTGCTAAAAAAACTAAATCTATCAAAAAATACCCACTTTGTAGACCATCAAAAAAAGTTACCACCAAAACACCCACCACATACCAAGCCCTCACACCCAAAAGTATCAAAAAAGCTAAAAAAGAAAAATCCAAAATACAACATCGTGGAAATATTCGTTTTACTAAATAAACTACTTTAGTTTATGTTTCGGATATAAACTACTTTAATTTATGTTTCGGATATAAACTACTTTAATTTATGTTTCGGATATTTTATGTATCTAATATGTGTCATATTAATTTATAAATTAATATAACTTATTATCTTATAATATATTATACCAATGCTTGATTACAACTCATTCTGGAAAATTATCGAAAATACATTGTCACTAAGTGATATCAAACATACCTGTATTACCCATAAACATCATTGTTTTGGTGAAAATCGTGCCACATTTCTTCGCGATTTAGAACGTCTTATTTTAAAAAGAATTACTGATTTTAATATAGAATACACAGACCCAAATAACTTTATTTATCGTATGAACAAAAAATCAATGTATTCCATTATTAAAGAGGATGGTAAACATAATATTTATACCGTTTATAAACTATACATGAATTTTTATCACGATAAAGTTATAGATTGCAACTCTAAAGTTATTACAGGTAAAATCCCATATTATCCTAATTTAGAAACATTACGTTGCATGTCTAATCGTATCACAGAAATACCATCTATGCCTAATATTAAAGAAATTTCATGTTCCAACAATCAAATAACCAATATCGGTAAATGCCCTAACTTGACATTCTTACATTGTTCGCAAAATCAATTGAAATATTTAAATGATTATCCAAATTTACAATTTCTTTTGTGCCAAGATAATTTATTGAAAAAATTAGGAAAATATCCATTATTAGATAAATTATATTGTGAGGGTAACGCATTAACAACTTTACCCAGATTACCTCTTGTAACTTACATTAACTGCATAGGAAATACAATCACAAATCTACCAAAATACCCCAATTTAGTTGAATTAATATGCGAACACAACCGTATTATCAAATTACCCAAATATCCTAAATTAAAAAAACTTGCATGTAGTAATAATCGTTTAATTAAAATTAGTAATTATCCCCAATTGGAATCATTAAAATGCAGTTCAAATCAACTTACAACATTACCTTCCTATCCCCTTGTACGTGAAATAGAATGCAATGATAATATATTAACTGAAATTGGTAACTACCCAAAATTACAAGAATTATATTGCAACAACAATCGTTTAACAGAATTACCTTCTTATCCTAAATTAGAATATTTAGAATGCAGAAATAACCGATTAACCAATATTGGTGTTTATCCAAAGTTAAAAAGTTTTAGATTCGCAAATAACCCACAACTCGTTTTACACCCGTAACCATTTCATACTTCATCTGATCTATGAACCAAATATATGGCTATTAATGCAAATACAATTGCACTTATAGTATATCCATTCATCGGTTCATCATAATACATATGACCTATCGTAAAAACACACAAGACCTTTTAATATCTCTGATGCCATATAACAATACTACAATGCATTTTTAAATTAAATTTTTGTGAATTTATATTTTTAGACGTGAATTTAAAAATATAATTTTTTAATATATATCATATTTAAATGTCCTTGAGACTAAAAAATACGGATACCGTAAAGAACATAAAATTATACAAAGTAAAGAAAAATGCCGAAAAGGTACTTGGTAATAAAATATTATGCAATTATGACATATACAACTATTTTATTTTAGATGATTATCAACAATTTATATCATATATCAAAGAAACAACCGACCCTAAATACTTTTATGAATGTATACATGCAAATAACTGTTTACCACTTTATTTTGATATAGAAATTTATGCAGATAAAACCCCACACGAATTTCAACACGAATATGAAATCATATCTTTTGTCAAAAATACAGTTATTGATATCTTTACCGGATTTAATATCAAATTTATTGTTCTTGAATCACATGACATAAATAAAAAATCATTCCATATCATTGTTCGTTTCACAAAAAATGACCAAGATTACTATTTTGAAAATGCAACCGTTTTAAAAGAATTTGTACGCGATAATTTTAGGCATTATATTGATCTTCATAATATTATTGATACGAGTGTATATAGAGATGGTCTTTTTAGAACTATTTACAGTACAAAAAAAGATCAAGAAAGGTATCTACTAAAATCAGCTACGCATTCAGATGATTTTAATGACCTTGATGCATTTGTTGGGTTTAAAGAAAATAACGAGTTTCATATTTTAGATATAGTTTCCGAAAAATCATCAGATGATATCACCATAATAGAACCCGAACAAGCCTATTTAACAGATTCTGATATAAAGATTATTAAGAAATTTATACGGTCTAGATACAATTACACATCTCAATCCATAAAAGAAATATTTATTGATCACGACTTGAACTGTATTATTATAGTACTAACTGATAAATTCTGTCCCAATATAGATAGAGAACACAAGTCAAATCACCAATACATCATCATTGATATTTACAGTGCAAAACGTAAATGCCACGATCTTGACTGTAAAGATTTCAAATTTAATGAAATCAAAAAAGAAGAATATCCAACAAGTTTACATAAAATTCTTAAAAATGTTCTCAAAATTAACAAAAAGGAACTGGAATTAATTGAGCAAACTATTAAAGAATGTAAAGAATATATTAATGATAATTATGACGACAATACGACAGATGTTGTATTCGATCACAATGAAATGGTATTTAGAGGCAATGTTAATAATCAATCTCTCATAAGCATTGTTAACGGCAAATGCCAGAATTGCCAACTTGAACACCAAATCACAGATCATGGTTATTGTCTTAAATGTAAACATTGTAATAGTATGTTTCCTAAAAATCAAATCATACCCGTAGATGAGAAATATAAAAACCTAAATAATTTCTTTATGAATTATAATCAATTAGTCAATAACGGCACTGTTAATATTAATATTAACAATAATTATTACGGAGAAGAAGAATTTAACTGCGACTTTAAGATTGATAATATCTTTAAAGATAAGAATTTAACTAAATTATACAATCAAGTCCTTGATGGTCATAAAATTCTCAAAATTAGTGAATTAATTAGTAAAATAGAAGTAGATTTCAGGTATACTGGCGAATGGTATTATTTCAATGGAAAAATTTGGAAAATGGACAAGGAATCACTTGAATTAAAACGTCGTATGTTGAATTTAACAAATAATTTCAATAAAATCAAGAATTATTATGAAAATAAACAAGTTAACGGTAACTATTCAGATATTATAAAAAATATAAAAAGTTTAATCAATAAGATCTATAAACCAGGTTTTGAAGAAGAAGTCATTAAAGGCGCGAAAATATACTACAATGATGAGGATTTTTTGAAAAATCTCAATAGTAAAAAACACCTAGTCCCATTCACAAATGGAGTATATGATCTATTAAATAACAGCTTTAGAGTCACTAAAAAAGACGATTATATTAACCTTACAGTAGGATTTGATTATGATCCAACTGTACATAATCCAGAAGTATATACCTTTTTAGAACAAGTTTTACCTAGTAAAGGAGTTCGGGATTACGTGTTGAAAAAAATGAGCGAATGTCTAAATGGAGATATCCCCAATACACATTTCTTGTTTTTTATTGGAGAATCTGGCGCGAATGGTAAAAGTCAAATATTGAATTTAATGAAATTAACCATGGGCGAATTTGGAGAAAAGGTTGAAGTTACACTCATTACACGAAAGCGTAATAACGCAAACGAAGCAAATACAGAAAAAATCAAACTAATGAATAAACGTTTTGCATTCTTGAGTGAACCTGAAGACGGTGAAAAAATTAATATAGGTTTATTAAAGGAACTTACCGGATCTGAAGAAGTTGTAGCACGCGGACTATATGAAAGTGCTCAATCATTCATAATGGAAGCGAAACTATTCTTGGCATGCAATGAACTTCCCGAAATCAAAGGTGAAGATCAAGCCCTTTGGAGACGTATTAGAGCCATAGATTTCCCAAGTAGATTCGTAGATGAACCTACTAAACCAAACGAATACAAAATTGATCGTTCTCTTCCATCTAGAATGAGAGAAGATGTCACATGGAGACAAACATTCATAAATATTTTAATAGATTATTATTTCAAAGATAAAGTATACGAACCAGAAGAAATTAAAGTAAGAACTAATGAATATAGACAAACAAACAACACTGTAGAATCATGGCTAGACGATAATATTATATTTTCTGAAGGCAATATTCTAAACGTAAAAGAATTACATGCAATGATGTTCCCCAATCAAAAAATTGCAAATGTCAAGAAAAATAAAATAACCAAGGAAGTCGAAGCATGGATTACAAGACGTTTTCCTAATATAGATTCAGTTTGTAAAGAATCTCAATATAATTCAACAAGATATAAAGGATGGGTACATTTAGGCTTCAAAGAAGAATTTTGATTGTAGTATTTATCTTCAAAAAGTTACCGTTTTAACACATTTTGCATCACGAAAACTTTTTGTTTTTTTCCAAATTTCATCGACGAAATTGCCCAAATTACAAAAAAACGTCGAGGTAGACCAGTTTTATTTTTACGCTTTTATCACGTTTTTAACACATATTTCGTTCACGGTGGTTCACGGTGATTTTTTTTTCGCTACTTTTGGGATTTGTCACTTTCATCGAGTTTTTAACACGAAAATGATAAAAATATTTTTTTCGAAAAAATTGAAAAACCGTGAACAACTTTTTCTGTTCACGGTTGTTCACGGTTCGTTCACGGTCGTTCACGGTGGCCCCGTTTTTAACACGTTTTCATCGGATGTCGATGCGAGTCAAAACCCACTTTTAGCACGAAAAATCACCGTGAACAGAATGTCAAACTTTTCTAGAATTTTATTTTCTTAAAAAAAAAAACTATTTTATAATTTTTTTTTTTTTGAAACCAAAAAAATCTGTCGAACTTTCCGAATTCGTTCACGGTCGTTCACGGTGATTTGCTTTTTTATCGGGGGGTGTTAAAAAAAAATATATTTATATATACGATTTGTGCTAAAAATCGAAAATCGATCACCGTGAACGAAAATGAGTCGTTCACGGTGATTTGGTCATTTTAGCACGAGTCGTTCACGGTTGTTCACGGTGATTTTTTTTTAACACGTTTTTAACACATTTTTTTTCAAATTTTAAAATTATTAATTTTACTAAATAATTCTAGTAAATACTAGTTGTATTACTTGCAGAGTTATTTAGTAAATTGATAGTGTTTTAACACTAAAATATTTATTTGATACGAAAATGTTTCCAGCCTCTATATTTGACATTATTATATCTGGAGTTTTTAAAAGTTGATTTGACATCAGGAAAATTCTTCACAATCCATTCATCAATTATTTTTGTAATATGATTTTTCTGTATATTACTCACAATTTGTGACGGAAATATCATGGAATATAGATTCTTTGAATGCAAAATTGAATTTCTAGAATATTCTAAATGTTCGTTAAGCCATGATTCTACTTCTATATGCATTTTACATTTTGCAATATCTTTCCCATCATACGATTCAGAACCATAAAATTCATTCAACAAAGATTTCATCTCTAAAAATTCCTTTTTTAAAGTTTTAATTTCATCGCGTAATTGTTGTACTTCTTGTAGTATAATAGTTATATCCATTGATATTATATATAATATGTTTATATGGTTTTTTATTTCATTTTTTTCCAGACAAACGTAATTTAAAAATAATTTATGTAATTAATTATACAATATGATATGCATTTTACTTTATATGTGTACAGCTATTTTGTGTGTAAACGCACATGTTTTTATGAGTTCTCCACCATCAAGAAGAAATAAATATAGTAGTTATTATCGTTCACGAAATCTAGTTGATTACAATATTATGGCCCCGTTGAATACACCTGGATATAGTTTTCCATGTAAAGGATTTCCAAGAGGACCAGCTACTGCTACATTTAATGGTAATATTATTCCAATTAGTTTAGAAGGAAGTGCTACACATGGTGGTGGACATTGTCAATTTGGTATAACATATGATGACAACACATTTGTTGTGTTGAAGACAGTTATGAGAACTTGTTTAATTGAAGGAATGTCGTATCAACTCGTACTACCTTCAAACATACCAAGTGGTGATGTAACCATATTTTGGACATGGGTTAATCGTATTGGAGGTAGAGAATACTATATGGAATGTGCAGACATTTCTATCCGTACAGGAAATACTAACAATGTTAGAATAAACGGACTAGAATTGTTAGTTGTGAATCTACCAGGAAGATCCATTATACCAGAAATTCCATTTGATGGATCAAATCTTTTTGCTCAAAGAAGAAGTATTAGTATTTTATCAAATGCACGCGGTTCTTTGCCAGAACCCAGTCCTACTTCAACTACTTCTTTTACTTCAACTACTTCTTTTACTTCAACTACTTCGAGAACAAGAACAAAGACAACAAAAACTGAACAACAAACTCAACCTACAACGTTGCCTTCTGTATGTACAACCGGTTTCATGTTATGTGCATCTAATAGGGAATATAATGTATGTGTTCATAATATATGGTATAAATTGAAATGTCCTCCCGGAACAATATGTAAAAATTTACAAAATGAAATTTCTTGTGAATTTTAATAATTTATTTTCTTATATAATAATATATCAATGGATATAACAAATCAATGGCATCAAAACGATGATTATAATCGTCCCTTTCCATTCCCATATCACCCTTTCCCATTTCATCCACCATATCACCCTTTCCCATTTCATCCACCATATCACCCTTTCCCATTTCATCCACCATTTCATCCACCATTTCATCCACCATTTCATCCACCATTTCATCCACCACCATTTCAACCACGCCCAGACGGACCAGGACCAGGACCAGGACCAGTTATGCCATCTTCTAATACTAAGGTCAAAGCAAATACGACAACAACGAAATTAAAATATTGGGATGACGACTGGTGCGATGGATGGTGCGATGATGATTGGGATTATCCCCATTGTAGACCATGGAGACCATGGAGACCATGGGGTCCTTGGTGGTATAATAAATATTATTCTGCTACACCAACGACACCGACGACACCGACGACACCGACGACACCGACGACACCGACGACACCGACGACACCGACGACACCGACGACACCGACGACACCGACAACAACACCAACGATGCCAACGACGTCTTAAAATACATTTATTAAAAATGAAATTGATATGATTTATATTTTAATAAATGTTTACGTTATCTGATGGATTTAGTTTGTTATCAGTAATATTTTATGCAATAGTATATGTACCACAATTTTATATTGTTTTTAAAACAAAATCAAGCGAAGGTATTTCAATTTATATGATGTTATTTTATACTTTGGCAGATAGTTTAAGTTTAATGGGTACATTATTGTTGCTATTACAATCAAATTTGGTAGCAATTGGGTGGTTTCACTTTGTGATGAGCATATGTATGTTAATTACGATATATATACATGATAATGAGAGAAATATATTAAAAGGAATATTATTAAATATATTTTTAGTAATTATAGTATCTTTATGTATATGGGTACATGTAAATTTATACAATACGTACATTGAAAATGTTGTTATCGGAACAAGTATAGCCTGGATCACGACTTCATTGTACATAATAGGACGTATTCCACAACTAATTCATAATTATAAACGACGTTCTACGGAAGGTTTGTCAAAATTAATGTATATTTTTACTATTTTGGGCAATGTATGCTATTTACTATCCATTGTGACATATTCTATCGATCCAGAATATATTATAATAAATATTCCATGGATCGTATTGACTGTTATAAATAGTCTCTTGGATATATTAGTAATAATTCAATATTATTACTATAAAAATACTGTAAATAATGATGGTTCTATATCCTAAATAAACTTTTATAAAATGATTTAGCGCTTGAAAATTTTGTTTTTGACGTTGATATCTTTATGTTAACATGTTTATTTAGAATATTTATCAACGCCTTTTTAATTTTTTTACTCGTAAATTTCAATGATTTTACATATTTTTTAGGATTTTGTGAATATTTTATAAAATCTATATCCATGTCCAACATATCACCAGAATGTGCCAATTCAATCAATGATAATACCAGTGCATAATAATCTCCCATTTGTCTATTTTCTAATGAAAAATTTGTATTAATTGGCATATATTTTTTAGAACCACCTATGTGACATATTTTATCGCTACAACCTAATCCTAAATCTATAATTCTAACTTTTGTGGTGAGTGGGTTTATCATAATATTATCTGGTTTAATATCCGTATGAGCTATGCCAATATGATGTAATTCGCTTATTTGTTTATATAGCTGATTTAATATTTCTATAAATATTTTTTCGGTCAAAGTTATATCAAGTACGTCTAATGATGTTATATATCGACCTAAACTTATTCCATCTAAATATTCCATAGCTATAAATATTTTTCCATCTAAAAATCCATAACTTTCTATACATATAAAGTCTTTACATATATTGATAATCTTTTTTAAATTATTGATTTCTTTTTTAAATAACAAAGTATCAAATTTTGATTTAGCTATTTTTATTGCTACTTTATTATTGGTTAATTTATTAAAAGTAGAATACACTTTTCCAAAACTACCCTCGCCCAATAATATTGCACTTGATATATCATATACTTCTGAAAAATTGTAACATACTTTATCAACCTTTTCATTTAGCATTAGTACATAATTGTCTAATAATCCTTTACAAGGTATTTCATATATAGGTACGGATAACTTGTTTTTATCTACAAGATCAAAAGATGAATTTAATTTAATTGGATATGGTGAGAATGAATTTGTTGAGTTAGAATTATGAATCATTAATATAAGATTATAAATTAATTTATAAATAATTTATAATCGTTTATTCAGAATGTTCATTTGTGATCGCTGCTCTTTCATTTACCCTAATCTTTGTAAATGATAATTTTTGCAATACATAAAATAGTGGAGATTTTACATTGTCATATACGTTTTCAACAAAAGATATATGATTGTCCATATGAGTAGTGCTAGATTTTATACTTGTTAATTCATCTTTTAATATTTCAACATTTTTTTCCCCACATTCTAATTTGTGTTCTATGTTTTCTAGACGTTTTTCAATATTTACAAGATTTATTTTTATACGTTGCAGTATATCAAATATGTTGTCATCTTTGCGTTTTTCCATAGAAATATATAACGAATATTATAATAACAATTAGAATTTTTAAAAAATCTATTAACGATGTCGTATTTTTAAATGCACCCCTTTTATTTTTTAATTCTGGATACAATTCTTTAGACAATACAACTGCATTACTTACAGCTGATTCCAATGATGTAAATTTATGTTTACTATGACCGTTATGGCACCCCAATGTATACATATTTGGTATTAATTTGTTTTGAAAAGGTAAAAATCCTTCTAATGATGAACTGATAAATGCAGTATCTTTAGACATATAACCATTTTCTTTGAAAATTACACCAGGAGAAAATATGGAAGCTGTAGGGGGCGGTAATTTAGTCTCATACGCCTCGTTTAATACATACATTATTTCATCTAATATTTCCATTTTAGTTGCCTGTAATGCCGTCTTATTAATTCTAGGTGATATACGATCGGATATTGTTATCGCAGTTGATATAACAGTACGTGATTGATTTTCGGAAAATGTCATATAATCTGTTAATACAACAAATGCAATTCCCCATGTTGATTTAGGAAATCCATATATTTTTTTTAATTGTAACACTGTGTCCCAATGAAAACTTACACATAAATAATCAATATAGGCCGTATTGTATGCAAAACTTGCAATATCTCCCCAACTATGTGACAGTTTGTAATTTAGTAATATATCCCGTAAATTCATAGGAGGAATCGCAAATACAAATCTATCTCCCCCAATAAATATATAATCCTTTGTATTTGGTTTTTTAAGTCTTAATTGTTTGATAACATTGTTTTCAACTTTTATATCATCTAGATTTATACCCAATAATATATCCGTATTTAAACTTTTCAAATATTTTTCCCATATATTGAACAAACCTTTATCATTAGGAAGTTTGGGTTGATATATTCCGTAAAAAAACTGCTGATTAAATATTTGTAAAAATTCATTTAATGTAAATTTACCACTGTCTCCTCCATCTACTAGTCTACATACACGATCTATCATATCTATAGACTCTTTATTAAAATCTCTAATAAAATCACGTAAAGATACCTTTGATCCATGTGAATCATTTAACATCAATATTAAGAATTGTATAAATAATTGAAACAATTCCGAGTATGATAATACAGAAAATATACTTGTATTTCCTATTTCTGTTATATTAAAACGATATTTAGTAAACAACTCGTAAAAATCAACTCCCATTTCTTTTAATAATTGTTGAAATATAACGTAATTATCACTGTATACTCTAGGTCCATGTTCGGTAAATAACATTTCATTGTTTGTTAATACTCTTCTAACACGATGACACCCTCCTATAGTATCTTCGTGATCAATAATGATAACACTTTTATTTATTTGGGCACAATGTTGTGCCAATGCTAATCCTGATGGACCAGCACCTATAATGACCATATCATAATACTTGTCATACGACATTTATAATTAATATATAAAATTATTATTTTATTTATTAATACTAAAGATGCCATGTTATATTATTAGAAAAGTGAGGAATCAAGAGTGTTGGCGCGTTAAAAATAAAGACAGTGGTAGGATCCATGCAAAATGTACAACACTTGAAAAAGCCAAAAAACAAGTCATTTTATTGACATATGTTATTCCAAAACGTATGTCTATTCGTAAAAAATAATTCATCTAATTCGTCCAATTGTTACCCAATTGATGCCACCAATAATCATTATTACCAATACCGGTACATCCATCACATTTAGCCTTAAATATTTCTGTATTATTTGAATCTATTATATTCCAGTTCTGTAAATTCCATGTCAAAATTAATAGATTTCCAATATTATTATGATTAAATATACCTATTGGTAATTCATCCGAAAAATTTGTTAATTCTGAAAAACATTCATACACTAATCCAGGACCTGTAAAATGAAATGGTTCAAAAGTATGTCCATTTTTATAATCTTGTATGTTTTGTAAGATTTTATCTATGCATTTTTTAAATAATATATGCCTTGGTTTAGCATATATGAATCCTTGAAAGAATGCTTTTTTATTCGTTGGATCATCTCTTGTTAAAATAATATCGTATTCAGATAAATTGTCTTTCATTATGAAATCCTTGTTTAATAAAACTGTATCAGCATCTGCATATATTCCACCATTAACATACATATAACAATATCTAAAGAAATCAGCTTTGAATGCTCCTATATTAATATTTTTATATGCATCAGCATATTTTTTACCTAAATGCTCTAATATAAAGTCGTATGATTGACCATTGTCGTAATAGACCCAATTCCAGTTTGGGTGTGATTTCCATGATTGAATTGCCGATTTATAATTTGTATGATCTAGTTCTTTTTCTTTATAACGATGTGTTTGCATAATATTCATATATAATTCTGGATGATCCTTGATCCAATGTTTCATATAATTAATTCTATAATCAGACTGTCTGGCCATTAAATGACATATGAAATCATCTCTGTTTTTATACCCGCCTTCGTATTCATATGAAGCACTGTTAAATGTGTTGGTAGGGCAAATAGCAACATGATCTTTAAAATTATTGTTATTGTTATTTATATAATCATCTAACACTCGTTGTTCATGCAAAAGTGAATATAAGAACTCTCCTGAATAATTATACCATTCATTGCAAAATTGTTTACTCCACGTTGTGCATTTTATAAACATTGTACCCGTGTTGATAGTATTTATTTTACCACTATTGGGAAGATCGTCGCATATAATTATATCCTTGTCAGCGTATTTATCTATAATAGATTCCAATGTTATGTTGAAATTATTAAAAAATGCATCAGAATCTATCCAGAAAATATATTTATAGTCTTTTTCAGATTCATTTAACAACTGATTTATAGCCTTCACTTTACACCATTGTTGCGCTCGATCTGTCATTTCATAGTCAAATTTGACAAAATCATAACCATGTTTTTCAGCATATTTTTTATTGATAAAATGAGAATATTTAGAATAAGACGATATATTATCTGTATACGACATACAGATAACTATATGTTTATTATTTTTATCTGATGTACTATAATGTTCTATTTTATTTCGACTGAATAAATACACGAAAAGACACACTAGACAAATACATAATAATAAGGCTATGATATTACTTGTTTTCATATAATATATGATTATAAAAAAGATGTTATAAATTATTTTGTTGAGTAATAATATGCCATTTGTTATTAGAAAAGTTAGGAATCAAGATTGTTGGCGCGTTAAAAATAAAGAAACAGGTAAAGTATATGCAAAATGTACAACACTTGAAAAAGCCAGGAAACAAGTCATTTTTTTGACATATGTACTAAAAAAACCTATAAAGTAATAACCATATTTTTATACTTATATTTTTACATTTTTTGAATTATTTTACATGTAGGTACATATGATTTGAAAAATTTCGTATACATTATATACGAAATTTTTATAATTTGTACATTTATTCCGATTATTTTGTGTATGTTTTTACACTTTTTTTGGACTTGTTTTTTTGTATTTTATTCCAATGTGAATAAATACAATGTTTGATTCATTGTACTCAACATTTCATCCCTGATATTAAATAATTCCGTATCAGTTTTACTCAAAAATTTAGGAACTTCTTCCTCTAAAAACAAGACATAATCCTTTAATGCCAAAACAATGCTATTATCATCGTATTGTTTCACCTGAATTTTAAAAGGACTTTCATATTTAGGACGTTCATAACGTCCAATATAAACCTCAACGAATTGATCTATCAATGCAGATATATTTGCATGTAAATCATCTGAAGCTTTGTGACGAGCATAATTTGTTGTATTCCAATGATACAATTTAATGTTTAAAAGCATATGAAAAAAAACTCTTATTATAGATTCGCAACCCATAGCACTATTTTTTTTTATATTATTGTTTTAGAAAAAAAATTTATTCTTTACCCCAGTATATATTATTATTCACTATCCAATCTGTAATACTTGATATATCGTAGCTAAAATCAACAGCTTCATCGCATACTGAACAGTTTAAACATTCTTCATCAATACCATATACTATACAGTTCAAACATATATCGTTTAATTCAGTGCATGCTACACATATTTCATATTCATCTATGTAACATTCGTAACAATAATCGTTTGGATACATATATACATATATATCGATTTAAAATCATTTTTATTGTATGTAAAATTTTTTTATTTTTCTATACTATGTCATGATAGATAACTTGCCAATTGAACTTATATTAGATATATTCAAAATATGTGACGCAAAAAGTATTGTTTCATTAGCCATTGTTAACAAATATGTATACACTATTTTTAAAGAACATAAAAACTACATTGCATCTTTTATTCTGAAATCATGTAATTATATTGCTCCCTATAATAAGTCTTATTATTTATTAATGCGTCTTATGTATATAGATCCAACATTAACACAAACGTATATGTTGAATCTAAAATTAGCTGTATATAAAAAAGACAATGATCTTATATATATGTTTCTAATGTCTAAATATAATACTACTTATCGCTTCCACGATAAACCCATTTTTTTACACAAGATATCTGTATGGCATCTCGTTCATACCATATGGAATATAAGAGAACCTACACATGAAAATATGAATGTTATAAAAAACGTAATAACCCATTTCCCATTTGTAATACGATATATAAAACGGAATTATCGTTTTGTGAAACATCCCATTTTATTAAAATTAACACACTCGCACGCATCGCACGCATCGCACGCATCGCACGCATCGCACACGTCGTAATTATAAACAATCATTAAAATCTCCATTTAAATACATTTTGTACAAGATATTTTTTATTTTTTCCTTATTTACTTCATATGTATCTTCGCTTTCGGATGAAGTATCAGTTTGATCCGTAGAAATTTTCAATTTAGGTTCCTTTGGGATAAAGATGACATTGGATTCGTTTAATTGTACACTCCATATTATATTTCCTGCAATATTTGCCAACATAATATAACGTAATTCTGGATCAACTTTGACTAATATACCACCCATTCGTATTTTTTTTTTATCTAAATTGTAATATCTTATCCAATTTCTAAAAGGTTGCAAGTCTAATAATTGATCATATTCTTCTAATTGATCATATTTTCCTAATTTTTCCTTTATTTCTGAACGTGATAAATTATCTTGAAAAGTGCCTCGTTTAGGACGCCTATAACTCTTTGATGCTTCCGATATACTACGAAAACTTTCACCATTTGATGACGTTTTTTTCGGTAAATTAATGCGAATTTCTTTATTTGTTGAGGTTGTGGTATCCGTTGTGGTATCCGTTGTGGTATCCGTTGTGGTATCCGTTGTGGTATCCGTTGTGGTATCCGTTTGAGTAGTTCTGTATTTATAATTACGGTTAACATGTCGTGTGTCATCTAGCTTTGTAATACGTAACCCGCTTTTTTTAGAGGACATTCTTCTATAATATAATTTTAAATTAAAATATCACTTTTAATTTAACACAAATTTCAGTGTTCGTACAGAATTATTATTTTTTTACATATAAACTATATAATGCTATTAACCGATTATACACACTTTATTGTTAAATGCAGCATGGAATACGATGGATCATGGGTAGTCGGTTTGTACGATAATTTACCTGATGCACTTGTACATATATGTAAAGGAATGTATAAAGAATTGCATGATAGTATTCCCATACTTAATTACCGTTTGTTACCAGTAAACCTTGGGCCAGTTTCTGGTTCAACTGTAAGTATCAATATATATGAATTGTATGACTATATTGACTGCTTATCTGACTCAGTTGAACGAACATTTATTTTACATCACATACAAGAAAAAAGAAATCAATCAAGACAAAGCCTTACTACCCAACTTGTTTTTAATCGTTAAAGCAATAACAATGAATACACTCCACAAAAGAATATAATCATAATTCTTATAATCCATCAATAATTCAATACTTAAATAAATGACTATAATACTAATATATGTTTTTATATATTCTAATGGGATACATAATGTAATTAAAAGAAGGATAATCAAATATAAATTAATATTATAGCCAAATACGCCGATAACAGGAGCTGACATGTAATAACTATAACTTATATTCTTTTTACATTTTATAGGTTCAGTTAATTTGTTTAATATAACTGGAAACGCAGACGTTTGGGTTGATGTCATACTGTTTGTAAATTGATAACCTAATTGTTTTTTACTTGCGTAAACATGTAATTCTTTATTCACTGCATAGTTTACAAAATCTACATCTACATGATGATTTGCTTTGTTCATAGATTTTACAATCTGTTTAGCGCATTTTTGCGAAATAATATAACAATGAAATCCGATGGGTGCTTCTGGAATGAATGAATAGGTATTTGATATTTGTTTTTTATTAGTATCAAAATGACTCATAAATAATCCCTGTAAATACGCGATTGCATTATAATTCTTGTCTGGATCGCACATTCCCATACACCCTAAATAAATAAAGTCAAAATCAGGATCGCGTACAATTAATTCATCTAGTACCATTTTAAGATCTTCTTGAAATGTGTCTATCAATTCACAATCATCTTCCATAATCAATGCATACTTATCATTATTTGTAATCATGGTCTCCCATGTTTTCTTATGTGATAAATAGCAACCAATCATAGATGGTGTACAAAATAACTGACAGGATTCGGATGTATAGTCTTGTAAATCCTTTTTTGACAATTCTTTACCCACTATCGCTGAAACACGAGTAAATGGTTTCCCCATAATGGGTACATTCTTTCCCATGTTTTTTATACGATCAGTTGATTTATCCATATTAATTACGTATACATTGTCTATATAATTCATCTTATTATATAGCACATAAAATAAATATTTATAAACACATGTTGAAACTGCATATCTAAAATTACATTTCTGTTTCTATGTCATCATCTGAATTAATACAATTTTGTTTTATACACGCACCATATAATCTAGGTAAACCCTTTTTATCCATCTTGAATTCAGAACACATGTAATTTTCAAAATCCGTTACAAAATTCGTAAACTTGGGAAAACTATTTCTTACCGTATAATCTGCCTTGTATAAATTCTTTAACTCACTTTTTGTAATATATTCATTCTTACTATGAGTCACTGTTAAGTTTTCGTCAACAAAAGCCTTGATAACATTATTATTATTTTCATACTTTTTTGTTACTTGTACAACCCGTTCTGGTGGCGTAAGACCCTCCCTTTTATAAATTCCATAGTAATATATCATGATATTCATAAATGTTAACTTGTAATCATCTAGTTTATTTTTTAATTCACGATCTATCTTGTATTCAAATTCATTGCGAGGATTATCTACAAATTTTGAAGTAAACTCCGTAATCTTTAAACGTCGCATCGTTCCACCGTCTGTTTCAGTTATATTAGGTAACCTATTTGTGCACACAAACATTTTAAAATGCGGCTTAAATTCTATTTGGCTGGAGTTTAATTCACGACAACTTATTAAATCACCACCCGTTAAACTTTTGATGATATCACTTTGTATATAATCTTTTGAACTTGGCTCTTGAAATATAATTGCGCGTTTATTACGTGTATTATATAATGCACTGTTTGCAGAATTTGCACTTTCACGTGGTTTTGTTATTAATGTAATCGGCGCAATACTGCCATAATCCCCCAATGATTTAAGTAATAAATCAGTTAATGTACTCTTACCACTACCACCTATACTATTTTTTCCACTCCATATGTAAAAATTTTCATCGCGTGTGTGACCATCTAAACAACTCGCTAAACTCTTTAATGTAAAATGTCTAACTGATGCCTCCGGTAATATTTTAAAAATTAAATCCATCAATTCTACATAAGATGGATCACTCTCTGAAACCTCATGAAATTCATAATTTGTTGATAAAGAAATATAATCAGATGATGTAGACGATCTAAATTGCATTGTTTTTAAATCATAAATTCCATTATCAAACCCCAATAAATCTTTGTCTTGATCAATAATTTTATAGAAATTACTATTGTAAAATTCTAATTCTAAACAATTCAGCTTTATCCCACTCCCTAATTTCTGCAAAATATGATGGTAATTCTTTATAATTTCTTCCGATGCACCCTCTTTCACTAATTGACGACGATAATTTTCAATCATGTTAAACACTTCATTAATCGTTTTATGACGTAAATTATAAGACTTGTTTTCTAACTTCCATCTAATTCCATTAAAATAATACCAAATATTCTTGTCACAATCACTACAAATAAATTTTTCTCCATATAAGCGATAAATTAATTTACTTAATATGTTGTCAAAAGGACGTAAAAATTTTAAATCATGATTTGGAATATCCTTTGATAATTCATCGCATTCCTCAGGATTATCTATTTTAGCAAGATGTATTAAATTATTTATAGTATAAATATATTCAGTATTTGCAAAAGAATTCCATGCGATATCCGCTTCAGTTTGATTATAATGTTCCCATTTAGATGAAAAATAATGCCATACATCGTTATAATCTGGATTAATACTGTACACAATATATCCAACATTTAACCACTTGTTTCTATCTGTGTATCTACTCGGATCCAATATATCTATATATTTCTTCACAATATCCTTGTCCGAATACACATCTTGTTCATTTAAATGAACCTTTTTAGAATTTACTTTTTTCTTTTCTGAACGATAATCAAATAATATACTATCAGGACGTATATATGTTAGACATGTCTTTAAAAAATGTTCTAAAGTTGTAGATTCCTTTTCTATTACAATCTCACTTAATTCTTGCATAAATGGTTCTGTTTCTAATAAATATAACGGCCTATTTTGTCCAAATTTTGTACATAATAAACTACGAAAACATTTTGGTTCGTATACAGAAGTATCCACTATTTTATTTTCAAATAATTCCTTAAAAAGTGGCTTTAAACGATCCTCCACAAATGACTTGATACTTTTATAACTTGTAAAATGAACTCCCTCAAAAATAATATGGTAGCTTTTTTTTTCAATATCCGGTATACTCTTTAATATATATACGTCCGTAATATTGGGTATTAACTCCCTTACCTTATTAATAATATTGTATATATCATTTTTATAAGACAATGTAGTTTGCGAAGTATCTGTCGTATTTGACGATTTTTTATCATAATCTATATAAAATTTCATATTTTGAGGCTGAGGACTTGTCCACGATTCATAGTAATTATTTTGACCATTTATAATCTTGTTGTATATATTCTCATATGTATCTGCTATGAATAATTTTTTATAATCCTTGTTTATATCTCTTTGGAAAAATGCTAGATTATGCTGTCTTACATATTCCATACATGGTTTTTTTGTAAAAAATTCTGCATATACATCATCCATGGATTACTTTAATTAAGTTATTAAATTAATTTTAAATATATAACCTACAGTATTTAATTTATACGTCTATTTTATTAAATAGTTTTTATTACCATATCATATACTTATATGACAAATACATATGACATTGATATGGAAATTAACAAGTATATTGTATATAAAATGGGTTTAGTCAGTTTGCAATTATTTGGACTTGTTTGTATTATATTAGCAATTATATCCACGATGCAAAAGTAAATGTAATTGATTTAAAATTAACTTGCTGTATTATATTATATGATAAATAACATAGGCATTACATCAAATGATTATCAAAATATCACCCCATTCCCCCATTGGTACAAAGACAATATATTAGATGAAACTTATGCCAAGTTGGTTCAACAGGAAATTTTAAATATTCCATTGAGTATGTTTGATCGTTATGAAAATCCATTTGAACAAAAATATACATTGAGAGATAAAAACGCATATCCCTATTTCACACAAAAATTAATAGACTATTTAATTAGTGATCAATTCGTATGCATTTTATCAGACTTGGTAGGATGTCAGTTATTTGTAGATACGACAAAAAATTTTTATGGAATTCATATGTATAAACCAGGAGATAAGTTAGATATTCATGTAGATGCAGGTTTACATCCTACTTTAAATATTAGGAAACAGTTGACATTAGGTATATATTTAAGTAGTGATTGGAAAAAGGAATATGGATGCGCACTGGAAATATGGGATGGAGAGGATGCAAGTCAACCAAATCCAAAATTAAAAGAATGTATTACCCAAATACATCCCATGTTTAACCGTTTAGTATTATTTACAAATACGGATAACTCGTGGCATGGTAATCCTAATCCAGTAGCATATGATAATCCAGATGCTAGACGCATTTTTATTACTTTATCTTATCTAAGTAATTCAGACGAATATAATAATAAAAAGAAAAAGGCATATTTTGTTGCTAGACCTAATGATCCAGTGGATGAAAATAAAGATAAATTGCGTTTATTAAGAGCGGATCCTGAACAATGTAAACTTGTATATAATATGAATAATAAAATATAACCAATTTAACTTTGACTAATATTTGCGAAAATATAATAACCTACACTGTTTCTTAATCCATCCTTTACGGATCTATTAAATTCTGTATCTATAACGTTGATTGCAATAAACACAATTAATCCAATAACACATGCAATTTTTAATATAGAAAATATATTTATTTCTCTGTCCATGATTCCTTGTATAATTAATAAAATTATAAATGCTTCTAATACTTCTCTTGGATAAGCATACCAAAAGCCTTTTTTATCAATGTCTTGAATCTCTTCTACATCCGACATTATTTATATATTATATAATATATAAATAAAATTCATATAAATAGAATTCAAGATCATTCAAATTAAGCCGACTTTAGTAAAAGTTTCTTTCAATAAAAGCAATTCATCGCTCGTAAATTTCTTATTTGTATATTGTATACTAAAATCTATAACAATATCTCCATCTAAAATTCCTTTTCCTTGTATAATATACCTTAATTTTGGATCAATAATACCCCATGTATGAGTATTGATAATAAAATCCCCATCGTAATGAGGTATTTTTAAATCCTTTCCTACAATAGATTCCATTAAACTTAAACTTGTTTTAAAAACAAGATGATTCCCCTCACGTATATAATGTTCATCCGATTTAACATGTACTTTAAATATCAAGTCTCCAGGAATTTCGCCATTCTTCTTTATTTGCTCTCCACATCCGATTATACGAAACTCATGACCATGTACAACTCCCTTCTGAATTTCTAAATTACATAATTTTTCTTCTACTATTTCGCATTGCCCATGACATATAGTACAATTCTGATTCATCTTATTTATAATACCCTGTCCTTGACATAATGGACACGTTGTCGTAACCATTTGAGTAAACGGACCCATCTGATGATGTATAGTTCTCTGTCCAGATCCATTGCATTCATGGCATTCGCGTTTACACTCTAAACATGTTTTATTAATCTTTATTTTCATATTTTTAGTGACTCCGGTATATACTTCCCTTAATGTAATAGATACAGGAAACACGTGATCACTTCTTTTTCGTATCTGAGGATTTTTTTGTGCCATATTCACATTCATATTGAAAAATTGTTGAAATATATCGTTCATATGATGCGACTGATGTGCGTTACCATTCGGATCACCGAATTGATCATAATTTGATCTCTTACTAGGATCAGATAAGATTTCATATGCGGCACTGATTTCTTTAAACTTGTCAGTAGCATCAGATGTACTATTCTTATCTGGATGATACTTTAATGCTAATTTACGATAAGCACGTTTTATGTCATCGTCAGATGCCCCCCTTTCTAAACCTAACGTTCGATAATAATCCGTCATATATATATACTTATAGTTGTTTTTAAATTTCATTTTTTAACTAATTAACGTCTATTACACTAAATTTCATTCTTCAAAACCACCGTCCCATTTAATGTCGTAACAACTAAATCATGTGATGAATATTTCATAACAATGATCATACACATCAACATATAATAACATATTTGTAATAAAAACGTACATAAACATAGCATGGCATATAATGTAAAGAGTGGATATACATATAAATAAATAATACACAATAAATACAATATATTTGTAAAAACTTGAGATGGAATCATATTTAAACTATTTTCACGATCAGCATCATCTGGATGTATAAAGTCATTCATTTCCAATACCAGTATCATTATTATTTCAGAATCATTTTTTTATTGTTTATAATTGTCTAATTGTCTAATTGTTGACTTAATGTACGTAAATCATCTTTCCATAAATCTTTATTTGTCTTGGATAAAATGTCATTGAGTTCATCTCTTTTTCGTTCACATTGATTACTTAATTCTTCAATACGTTCCTTTGTCAATGACATGATACTCATTTTTGTTAGATAATCATAACTTGCTATACTATTAGTAGTATCTTCTGTTTCGTCTATATCTGGTGAGTTACCAGAGTTACCGGAAATCTTGGGGTACTTTCTTTTTTCTAACAATGAATAGACATAATCCTTTGACTTTTTATTGATATCCAAAATATCGTCTGTATATTCCTTGATAAAACGTACCTTTGCTTCTAATATTAATAATTCACGCTTCAATTTCTTGATAATATATTCTCTACGTTTTTCATAATAGTCAACCCGTAAGTCATAAAAGTCTAACAAAATATCATTAGGATTAGTATACTTTGTCAATATAAGATCTTCACTAAATAAATACATGTTGTTTGTACTAAATGTTTTGGTCAACTTGAATTCTTTTTCAATCAAATTGTTTTGAATCAAATTATCAAGGTCTTCTTTCGTTTTAAATTCTATCTCAAAACAAATCTCATTGTTCTCATCCTTTGTCCTGTTCAATACATCCTTTAATACTATTTTCTTTTTTATCACCTTTACATCTTTTTTAGTCTTTGCATTATCAATTAAAGATTCAAGAAAATCTTTATAAGGTGTCACCCACGTTCCAACCGGAAGCTCTGATATCATAAGAGTCGTATTACCTCTACGCTCCCAACGCCCTTTTGTAACAAAATGCGTATCATCTAGTTGTTCAACGATTCCATTAAAACCTTTGAAGTATGGTTTCATAGCCAAAGGATCTTTGCCATCAATCACTCTTAAAATATTTGCGACAATATCCTTTGGATTGTATGGTGGAATACTTGTGCTATATCCCGTACCAATACCAGAACATCCATTGACTAATACCATAGGAATAATAGGCAAGAACCATTCCGGTTCAATAGGTAAATTATCATCATTTAAATAAGTTAATAACGGACTATCTCTTGGATCATATATCGATGTCGTAATATCAGATAATCTAGTATAAATATACCTTGCACTAGCTGCATCTGAACCCCCTAGATACCTACTACCAAAATTACCATCTGGAAACAAAATATTGATATTATTTGTTCCCACGAAATCTTGAGCCATATTCACAATAGCACCTTGCAATGATGCCTCACCATGATGATAACCCGTTTCCGCAGATACATAACCTGACAACTGTCCAACCTTGATCACTTTGTTTACATTCTTCTTTAACATATAATACAAAATCTTACGCTGTGATGGTTTCAATCCATCGCATAGACTAGGAATACTTCGCATATTATCATAAATTGAAAAATGAATCAATTCCTTGTGAATAAGATCATGAAACGATACTTTAGATTGTTTTACGTCAATATAACTGTTCTTATCATATGTTGATAACCATTTCTTTCGTAAATCAGTACATTTTAATTGCTCTGTAGAATTTTCCGATGACTCGGACATGTCATCATCTACAACTGTCTTACTCCTTGTTTGCTTTACATTCTTGTCCTTTTGAAATGCCAACAAAATAGACTCGTCACATTTATTACTTTTATATACATAATCCAATTTTAACTCACCAATTCTACGAAATGTATCTTGTGCATCTTCCTTTTTAGATGTACCCAACCCCTTGAAATACCTGATCTGAAAATTATGCGCATTTTGTTCTTCGTTTTTCCACTTTATATAATCCTGTTCAGTATAAAATTCAAGTACCTTTTTACCCTTGATAGCCTTTACAATAGGAGTACGCAAAGTTTGAATGAAACTTGGATTTAATCTAATTAAACTTGGCCAATAAGTGTGTATAAAATTCACAAATAATGACTTGATATGTCCACCATCTACATCACTATCTGTACATAACATAATTCTACCATATCGCAATTCTTTTGTAGAAGTATATTCTACATTTTGTTTTAAACCAATGATTTGTTTGATATTGTTGATTTCTTCATTATTCATGAGTTGAGCAATAGTTGCATCACGAACATTGAGCACTTTTCCTTTTAATGGAAAAATAGCGTAACGTTCTGGACCTACAATACTTCTACCCCATTTGGCAAATGTAGCAGCCGAATCACCTTCTGTTAAAAGTAAAGTACATTCATTTGATTTAGATGTGCCAGCCCATAATGCATCTTCTAATTTTGGTATATACAATTTATTCGTTTTCTTGCCATCTGACTCTTTGGCCAGTTTTGTAATTTCTTTGGCTTTACAAAATTCTACAATATCATCTGTAACCGAACTTTTATATATTTTTTCAATGAATTTATCCGATACTTGTACAGTGCATCCGAAATCTTTTGATTGAGTTGTTAATGTTTCTTTTGTTTGACTATTAAATGTAGGATTGACAACAGTTGCTCGTAAAAATAAACACAATTTATCCTTTATAAAACTTGGTTTAATATCTTTTAATTTCTTTTTTGATTCTAATAATTTCGCCAATTTTGTAGTAATTTGGTAAACGATATAATCAACATGTTTACCACCATTACGTGTATCAATACCATTTACAAATGAAATATGTTCAAATTGATTAAAAGGACTTGGTACAATAGCATATTCCCACACCATACCATCTTTAGAAGAATGAGACTCATGTATAACCTTTTCACCATCAAAAAAATATTTGTAATAATCCAACAAACCTTTTCCTTTTAATTTTTCTCCATTTAAATAAACCGTCACACCAGGATGTGTTACAGCTATGCAATCAAATACACGTTTACGTAATAACGCTATCGTATCTTTTTCAAGACCTTTCATAGAAAATAGTTTATAATCGGGTATAAATGTAATTTTTGTATAACTTTTTGTACTACAACTTGTAATTTTTGGTTTAGAATGTGTTGACATATTATTGCTATATTCTTGAATAAATTTTTTCTTGGTGTCTGAATCAACCGTTTCAATAATAAATGATGTAGAAAAAAGATTACATAATTTTATTCCCAGACCGTTTAATCCCCCTATTATTCTTGATTCATTGTCATTATAATTACTACCAGATAACAATTGACCAAAAATCAATTCCGGGACATATACATTATGTTCTTTATGTAATACGATAGGAACTCCTTTACCATTGTTCCATATACTAATTGATCCAGTTTTAATATCATAATCTAATTTAATAGCATTTACTGTAGGATCTCTCACTGAATGATCAATCGCATTTGTTAACGCTTCATCTACAATCTTTAGAAATCCTGGCGAATATTCCACCATACTTTTAGACATTTTCATTTCTCCTTCTTTACATACCCATAACTCTTCAATCACCTTTTTAATAGAACCAATGTACATACCGGGACGTTTCAATACATGTTCTTTCTGTGATAATTTCTGATAAGTTTCTTCTATTGTTTTTTCTTTTATCTTTGACATAATGAAATTATTATTTGTTAAAATTAAAAAAAAATCAATTTTAATTTTAATTTTAATTTTAATTGTATTTGTACGCTCATACTTGGATTCGAACCAAGAACCTTGTGGTTAACAGCCACACGTGCTAACCGTTGCACTATACGAGCTTATTATATAATTAGATAATAATTTAAAATTTTTAACGCAATTATATAAAAACGGGATCCAAGTCACACATGATTTAGTTTATTCTATTTTTTTTTTATATTATTGTATATTAATATTGGTATGCCAAAGCCTGTTTATAATAGTAGGATAGATTATAATAACAAAAATGGTAAAATAAATATGTTTGATATATGGTTAAATCAGGCATTAAGAACGACTGATTCGCCAACATTTGGTAATTTGGCAATAACGGGTGATTGTACGATTGATGGAAACTTTTATGTTTATGGTAATACAAGTATTTTAAGTTCAAATGTGATTCAAGTAAAAGATAATATTCTTCTAATAAATGATGGTCAAACGACACCGGGTGTATCATTAAATCTTGGTGGTATTCAAATTAATCGTGGAGGAGCTCCTGATTACCAAATTGTATACAATGAGACTGATAAAAATCTTCAAGGTGGGTTTGTGGGATCTTTACGTCCATTATTATTTAGATCACCTATTTCTTTACATAATGGTATTATGATATGGAATGCTGATGCTGAGCAAATTGAATCACGTAATGTCATAAACATTGATATTTATCAAGCAAGTACGACAAATAGTACGTCTACTACATCTGGATCCCTGTATACTTATGGAGGTATGGGAGTAGCAAAAGATATGTTTATTGGTGGTACTATAAGTTTAACTGGTAGTACAAATAACAATACGATATTTACTCATGATACAACTGGTAGTTTACATATTGATTCTACAAATGAAATTTTACTAACGCCAACATCTAATATTGCAGTCCCCCATAATGTGCCCATTTATTTTGGTAATTCTCAAAATAGTATAAGTGTTACATCATCTGGAAATGTGATGACTCTTAACAATTTAGGAAATATAAATATTGTTCCGGCTTCTGGAAGAGTAATCAGTATTCCTAATCAAACTAGACTTATATTTTCTACAACTGGTGAAAATATTTATACTGATGCTTCAAATAACATGGTTGTCACATCTAGTCAGGATATTCAATTGAATCCTAACAATGGTGCGGGTGGAGGTATCAAAAAGGTTGTATTACCAGTGAACACTCCCTTGGCTTTTAACAGTCTTAATCAAAGAATCCTTGCAGATAATAGTAATAACTTGAATGTATTTGCTAATAATAATATTGGTTTAAATCCGGGGACAAATTTAGACGTAACGTTACCTACAAATAATGGTGTAAAATGGGGTGGATCTGGAAATCAACGTATATATTCCAATAGTGGTAATCAACTGACAATACAGGCGCTATCAGATATATATATAACCCCCAGTACAGGAAATGTGAATATACCCTTTAACACAAAATTGGCATTTGGAAATAATAATAACTTTATATCTGTTGATGCATCTGGAAACTGTGATATTAATGCAAGTACACAATTACGATCTTATACACAATTACAATTTACTAATACAGCCAATTCGATCAATGCAACAACAGGTGCAGTTTATATAAGACAAGGAGGTTTGGGTGTAAAAAGGAATATAACTTGTGAGGGAATGATTTATGTTAACTCTACAAACGGTTTAATGATTCAAAATGGTCCAAGTACTACGACATTTTTTTATGCTGATAGTTCTACAAATTATGGTAAAGTTGATATTAAAACAGGCGATGGTACTTTCACCAATCCAAGTTTGGAAATCATAAATCAAATCAGTAATACGAATGCCGAAAGTTTAATACAATTTAAGGCTGTTTATGATACAACTAATGCATATGCAATAGGTAGAGGTACGACTACTTTAAATTCGGGCAGGAGTTTGACTTTAAATTTGCCTACTTATTCAAGTTACTCAAGCACTGGTACAAGACCTAAATTTAGTGTTGTTTCTAGTAATACTGAACTTTTTTCTGTAGAAAGTGAAACTGGTAATATTTATGCACTTGGATCTATTGGTGTTTTTAGTACACAAGATGCCACCAACGCTACAACTGCAGGAGTTGTATTATATGGAGGATTAGGTGTTGCAAAAAGTATTTATACAAATGGAGCCTATACATCCAAAGTAAATAATACACAAGCTTTACTCATTTTAAATGTTTCAGGTGATACACAGTTCAATATAGATACTATTAATAATATCACTACAATTAATCAATCTTCACGTGTCTTTACAAATAATACAAGTGGATTTTCTGTTTCATCCGATACAAGTGGATCAGCAAAATCATTTGTCATTAACACCAAGGATAATATTGTTAGACAATCTATGCAACATGTTATAACAAATACAACAGATGCAATTGATACTAGTTCTGGATCATTGATTGCGTTAGGTGGTATGTCTATACAAAAACAATTACATGTAGGGTCTACAGGAAACTTTTATGGTAGCATCAATATGAATAATACCAAGATTACCAATGTCCAAGATCCTGTTAATCCACAAGATTCAGCAACAAAAGCATATGTAGATTTAGTTAAACAAGGATTGTATGTCAAAGATTCTGTACAAGTTGCTACAGTGAATCCATTAACATTGTCTACTGATTTTGTTACAGGGAATACAATTGATAACCATGTTTTAACATTAGGTGACCGTATTTTAATAAAAAATCAGACGAATGCAATAGAAAACGGAATATATACTATTAATAACTCTGGTGCACCTACGAGAACAATAGATGTAAATACGGGATTACATGCAACAGGTATTTTTGTGTTTATTGAAAAAGGTTCTACTAATTCGAATACAGGATGGATTTGTAATTCACCTATTGGAGTAGATGTAATTGGTACAAATGATATTCATTTTACTCAATTTACGGGATTAGGACAAGTTACAGCAGGTGATGGTTTAACTAAAAACTTTAATGAAATCAGTGTAGTAGTAGATAATACAAGTTTAGAAATATTTTCAGATGCTCTAAGAATAAAAAATACGGCTGTTGGAACTGGTTTAACTGGTGGTAGTGGATCTGCATTACAAACAATTTCAGATCAGTCTCATGTTACAAAATTAGGTACTATAAATACCGGAACGTGGCAAGCTAATATAATAGATGTTCCATATGGTGGCACGGGTCATAGTAAATTTACTATAGGAAATATATTATTCGGTAATGGTAATAGTAGTTTAGCGACGGATACTTCTCTTTTTTATGATTCTACTAATAAATATATTGGAGTGGGTACGAATGTACCCGAAGCATCACTTCATGCCAAAAATGCAAACAATTCGGGATTATATTTAGAGAGTATAAGTGCATCCGGAATTCCATCAATACAATTGACTACAAATAGTCGTAGTAATACAAGTGTTATAGGTATGACATCCGTTTTAAACCATAATGATTATGTAACTAATTCGTATCCTGGATCCTTGGTTATTGCAAACCAATCTACAAAAGGTTCAGTGCAATTTGCTACAAACCAATTTGTTCAAATGACAATTGATTCTCGTGGAAATGTAGGTATACATAACACAACACCTCAATATACACTTGATGCAAATGGTACCTTGAGAGTAACTGACCAATCCTATTTTGGAAGCACTGAGCCAAGTCATAGTTCAACTGGAGGTGCAGTGATGATTACCGGTGGTCTTGCCATCAATGCGAACGTAAATAGTTCTTCAGAATTTGATGGTGGATCTTTAACTGTAAAAGGTGGTGGTGCTATTTCCGGTGATTTATATATAGGTGGTACACTCAATTGCATTGGTAATGGAAGTAATTCGTTTGCATATGTTACCGTAACGGCAACAAACGGAGCAGTCAATTTATCAACTGGATCACTTGTAACATTTGGTGGTATAACCATTCAAAGTACCATAAATTCTAAAAGTATAAATGATGGAGGATCATTTTTAACACCTGGAGGTGCAAGTGTGGGACAAGATCTATATATTGGTGGAAATATCAATATGAGTAGTGGTAATAATCGTTTAAACATTGGTAATCTTTCCGTTTTTACTAGTTCCACAAATACATCAGCAAATTACATATTGGCAAAACAAGGATATATGGAAATAACAAATAATACGAATAATAGTATATTGACAATTAATCCAACTGATGATAAAATTATAATAAACGATGATACTGTTCTGCAAATAGGTGGAAGCAATAGTTCTATGAATGGATATAAAGTAAATTACAATTCTCTAGAAACTACTTTACATGTTATTCCCGTACAAAATCATAGTACCATTTCAATTGGTACAAACGGAACTGTTTCCAATTTACGAGTAAAAGGTGATAATAATGGCGAAGTTATGTTTGATGCCAATAATAATGTTTTAAGTATTAAAGATACCGTATTGAAAATATCAAATTCTGTTACGACAAGTGCGAATACTACTATTACAACTGATACATCTGGTAATATTTACACATTCGGTACAAAGAAATTGGTTATTGGTGAAGACATTACGAATTCTTCAACTGGTCATTTAACTACCATATTATCCAATGCTGACCGTTCTAGTTCTCTCACTTTTACACCAAATAATACATCTTCAACACTTGTAGTAACAAGTAATGTATCTACGACATTAGGTGGCTCTTTAACCGTAAATGGAAATGTTAGGTTATCTGGTGGTGCATTACATCAAACATGGGTTAATGCGAATGTTTCGGCTCAATGGATTTATTTTGGTATTATTCAACACTATACAGAAATTGATTTTTCATATGGTCAATCTAGTGGTGTAGCTAGTGTAGGACTCAAATTTATTGCTTCTGTACAAACTACAACCTGTACATCAAAACATTTACATTATGGTGACGTGCAATTTGATTCTGTGTCAAAACCAGTTTGTTATGTATATCAAGATCCTGGTACATTAAGTAACCATTTGTTTGTAAAAGTACCGGGAACTTCTACTACTATAATAAATGTGATATCTAATCCTGATGATAATTTCAGTTTAGTAAACGAAGGTACAAGTGGTTCACCTAATGGTACAAATAGTGGTTACGATGTAGCTTGGACATTCGTATATAGTACAAATGTACCTAGTACGTTGGATTATACAGTATCATCATTGACTGTTGAAGGTACACAATTAAAAGTAAATGATAATTTACCAATCATAGGTTATGTGAATTCCAATACAACTCAATCTAGAGATCTTGGTATCTTATTCCAGCGTTATCAAATTGATAATGATACTGGCTCTGGTGATATAGTTAGCGATGACCCAGCATTTATAGATTCTTTACCTAGTCAAGCATTTGCTTCATCTACTCAATTAATACTGAGTAACTTGGCAAGTTCTACAAATGATTATTATAATGGATGGTGGATCAAGATTAATTCCGGTCCTAATATGAATCAAGTTAGGCAAATTGTGAGTTATATTGGTGGTGTACAACATATTGCTACTGTTTCATCACCCTTTACAACCCAAAATCCTAATATAGGTGATACAGTTAATTTATACAAAAATACATATGTAGCAAATTATTATGATCATATAGACAATACCTTTGTATTAGGGTATACTAGTACGGATCCTGGAGAAGGTTCTGTTGTAAATAATCAAGATGCTGGTTTAAGAATAGCCAATTTAGTTGTTACGAATAATATTCCAAGTACAAATGCATCAACTGGCACTATTTGGGTATCAGGTGGTGTTGGGATTAATAATACTACAAATGCAACAAATACTTCAAATGGTGGGTCATTCACATCGGCTGGAGGCGGTTCTTTTGCAAAGAATTTACTTGTAGGTAATAATATTGGTATAGGTAATGTAACTACACCACAAGAAATCTTGCATATTTATAAAGTGGGATCTAGTGGATCTAATATACATATTGAACATGATACAGGTTCTTGTAGTTATATAAATTTCGTAGAATCAGGTAGTTCACAATTCGGTATTCTTAATCAATCTAATTTACTCTCTATAACACGATCAGGACAACCTAATTTATCTAATTCAGCACTAACTGTTACAAGTTCAGGATATATTGGAATTAATACGACTCATAACATAACCAGTCCATTGGTTATGAAATCTTCAAACTTTATGTCAGTTGATACAAATACAGATTATCTAGGTTTGATGGGAGGAAATACAAATTCAGATGATGCTAATATAGCATCTAGAATTAAATTATTCGGTAATTCTTCAACAACTGGTAGTGGCGACATACACTTGTATACTGGATCAAAGGGTTCTATCCGTATGTTTAATAATATGGATACAGAACAATTAAGATTAGATTCAAATAATACATTAACACTTATGTCTACTAATATATCCACAAATTCTACCACCGGTGCTCTCATATCATATGGTGGAATTTCTATAAAAGGGACAGCTAATGCAACTAATAGTTCAAGTGGCGGTGCTCTTACAATAGGTGGTGGCTTGTCTATTGCTAAAGATATGTATTTAGGAGGAAATTTATATGTAACAGGTGCAGTTATTGCAGGAGGTTCTGTCACATATCCAACTGTTAGTATTCAAAGTACCACAAATTGCGCAATAAACGATATATACAATAATAACCTTGTAAATATATCTGGAATGGGTATAATGTATGTATCTTTTGAAGTCATACCAAATGAATCTAGTAAAAATTGCCAATTTACTTTTAGTTTACCAGGTAGAACAAATACGTTTGTAAAATCAGGAGAAGTTGTAGTCTCAGTATCGGGATATACCGATACTACAAATTATATTCCATTATTTAATGTCCTTGGTGTAGGTATTGTAGGTACTACGAATGTACTCGTCAAGTTTCAATCTGTTAGTACTGCAATTCATCATTTACAACTTCAATGTAGTTATACTATTTCTTAAATTATCACTAATTGTTTGTTTAGATTTATTCAAAATGTAAACAAACAATTATTCTGAACTAGAATCGCTAATCATACATATTGTATTCATTGTATTCATTGTATTCGTCGTATTCATCGTATTCATTGTATTCATCGTATTCATTGTATTTATCGTATTCATTGTATTCATTGTATTCATTGTATTCATTGTATTCATCGTATTCATCGTATTCATTGTATTCATCGTATTCATCGTATTCATTGTATTCATCGTATTCATTGTAATATCAGATTCGTAATCAGAATCTTCTAATTCACAATCTGTGTCAATTAAACATGTTGTATTATTGAATTTTTCCAGATATGCCTTGTTCTTTAAAACGTAAATAGATTCTTTATATTTATTAAATAATTCTGGATCTTGTTGTAACTTTCTAATGAAATCAAATGTTTCTTTAAGATAAGGTTTGATTGTCAAAAACCATTCTTTATTTCTTTTCACATGTACGACAAACCATTTACTAATAAAATAATAAATTGGTACAACTTCTATTTGTCTTAATGTATATTCTTCTATGGTTTTATTTTTCCATTCAATAAATTGTTCTTCTGTATCTAGTGAATCTGGTGGATAAATATATTTTGTTTCTGAATTATCTGGTTCTAATGTTTTATTTAATAAAATGCCTTTATCTTGATTATCTTGATTTATCACTTGTGAGATATATGATGCCTCAGAGTCCAATTCCGATATTTCACATTCTAAAAAGTCACATCTATCTAAATCACATACCTCTAGTTGTAACATCATTTGAGCCCAATAATGTATAGGGGGTATACCTTCTTCAATTTTACGCGAAAATGGACATTTTATTTCCAGCATAATTCCATCCGGTGTAATACCATCGGGACTTGCTCCTATCCAATTAAGTCTTGAATGAGGTAATAATCCAAATTCTATCACATCAGTATTAAATTTGCGTCTATATAACCGTGTAGCAATTTCTTCATATTTCTTACCATGAAGTGTATAAATAGAATCTCTAAATACATTTTCGCCAAAAAAAGCTGCACATTTTTTTATAATATACTCTTCTTTTGTATCAAAATGACTTAGACTTTTATCTGGTTTGTATTTGAAGTTTTGTATATTAAAATCGTCAACGTATGGTTTACATACTTCTTCTGACATTGTTAAACAACTAGCGACTTCAGATGCAGTAATACGTTTATTACGTAAATCGAACCATTCTGGACTACGTTGAATTGGCTGAGGTTTACTACGCAATAATTTAACCCTATTTTGATACCATTTTAAATCTCTCTTTGACCGATTCATATAATTCATCCTATCTAATATAAGTTTCATTTTTATATTTCTAAAAATTACATGTTTATATAAATTTATTCTATAAATTTATTTCTATAAATTCTACGGGGATTAAACATTCCTTTTTAGTACACGAATTTACGTCATTTATTCTATTTTTGTAAATATTTAATGTTTGTTTAAAATAATGCTGAAGAGTCATGTGTTTGTCAAAGCATGTACCATGTTTTTCCCATTCATGTTTCCATAATCCTTCACTATTTCCATAACAACCCGGCCAAAACGAATCTAAATCTTGACGTATATCATTTAATTCATTCACATTAAATACCGTTTTATTACAAAATTGAGGATATCCACCTCGTTCAAAATCTATCCATAAACCATGAATTGTATAGTTTGAATCATGATGACATTTTTGTATGGCCAAAAAATAAGAAAAATAAGGAATAATGGAAGTAACTAACATGATATATTGTAATTCTATATATAAAATATGAAAATAATACGAATGTATTTTTGTGTATTAAAATACGATTGTAATTCTATATATAATATGAATGTAATTCTGTATATAAAATACGAATGTAATTCTATATATAATATGAATGTAATTCTGTATATAAAATACGAATGTATTTTCGTGTATTAAAATACGAATGTATTTTTTTATTTTATATTATTATAATATAAAAAGAAATGCAAGTCCAATTTCATAATGAAAATTTTCAAAGATTAATTCGTTTTGATAGAGTTAGAATTTCAAAATTACTCGAAATTATCCAACATGGAATCGTTGTTTTTGTATTATCATTTTATATCGGATCGGCGATTGACAAATATTTCCAGAAAGCCGATGATTCATGGAGTAATCAAGATTTAATTCTTAGTCTATTAGCTCAATTTAGTATCTTAATGATTGCCGTCTATTATATTAGAAAGATCGCTGAAGTAATTCCATTCTTTTTCTCATTGACAAAGGAATATGTATCAAACAAGAAAGGTGAAGTTTTAGTTGGATATGCAGTAGCAACTGCGATTATTTTTGTTGGTGTACAAAAGAATTTCTTAAGTAAAATTGAAATATTAAAGAAACGTTTTGCCTTAAATTAGATTAAAACACAATGTAGAAATAATTTTTTTATCATTTTTTGATAAACGAGAATATATATTTTTTTCAATTGATTTACATAATTCATTTAATGTAAATGGTTTATCGGATAATTTTTTAATATAACGAATATGATATTCAAAAAAATATTTTCTATTTTGAAATAGTTTAATTTCAGAGTCTTGTTTAGAAAAAATAGTTTTTATGTATTTAGGGTCACGTGCGTCACGTGTTCCAATTAGTTGATAATGTGTATGATTTTTATCATAATACAACAAGATAACTTGATCATTGTCAGAACCAATTGAAAAAAAAGTATAATCGTTTTGGATAATAATAAAGTCAATATGTAATATTCTAGATAATAAAGAAAGGGTAGAATGATCCCCTTGAAAATGGAATCCTTTTTTCTTAATATGATTGGCAAGTTGAACGCGTGTTTTTGTAGTTAAAGGATCCCAGTTGCCAACGAAATCACCATTTTTTTTTTCTAGTATATATGTATTTAATATATTATGAAATTCATTTTCTGATAGGGTCAATATTTTCTCGGCTAGAAGAGTTCGTAATTGTTTGTGTGTAATGTTTGTAGTTTGTGTGTGTTGTGTAGTTTTTAATGCTTCTTCTATTGCTCTAAATTGACAATTTCCATCTCCCAATACATTTTTCATAACAAATTTATCATTTATTAAAATACTTGAAAAATTGGCATTTAATGGAATCCATGGAAAACGTTTTTTAATTTTAGATGTTGTTTTTCTAATTTGATTCAGCTCCATTTAATGTTGGTTTATAAAAAAATTGTTTTGTTTAACGTTCAAGAGTAAAAACAGGATTTTTATAATTAATATTATCCAATACATATTCATATATATAACCGCGATGAAACATAGGATCCATTAATTTAATTTTTTCTAAATGTGTTTTTGCCTTTTCTAGTGTCGTAAATATAAACAATTGTTTTTCTTTAACTTGGCGTAAATAAAAATATTCGTATGAGCAATAGTAGACTTTCATAGATGTGTGTACATGTAGAATGGAAATAATTTTCATTTTATTCTAACAAAATGAAAAGTGACAAAATGTATAAATTATCGCGTTTGAGTTTAGTTATTATTTAGTTCTTTGTTATTTTTAATTCGAATACTGTTGTTGCATTTATGACCACATATGGATAATGTACATGAATTGGATATACATATTAAACATGATTGGAATGCATAGTCCTTTCCATAAATATAACGTGATGAACGAATGCGAATAATACATTCAAGACATTTATTACAAATTTTGCCACCGTGTTTATGACACACATTATTTAATTTTTCATTATCATTGCATATCTCACACTGATTATTCATTGTATTATAATAATTCGTTTCAAAATCAATTTATAATATGTCAAAGTTTAACTATTTTTTCTGATTTTATTACTGGATTTTTTTTTAATAATTCTGATTTCGCATGTGATCTATAATCAAATGTACATAAATGTATATCAGAGTATCTATGTATGTTACAGAATAGTAGATTACATTTGCATTTAAAAGTAGTAGTATATTTTAATTTTTTGTTACACATATGGCATCTATCTATAGTATTCATGTATTCTTAATATTAGCACTGATATTAAATTCTCATAAAATCAATTTATTTAAAATTAATAAAAAATTAAAACTAACAAAGGATATGGAATCAAGTGATACTAGAATTTTTACGATCAAGAGTATTAAGGCTATTATTATTAAGAATTTGATAGAGGTGATTAAACCTTATATAGATGACACGAATATATTGATTTCACCAGATGGGATAAAAATTTCTACACTTGACAGTATTGCCAAAAGTTCTGTAACGTATATTAAATTACAACCTGAAAAGTTTGAAAAATATGAATGTAAAAAGGCCAGTATGATTGGTATTAATATTCCGACATTGTATACGACAATCAAGTCTGCAAACAGGCGTGAAACAATTACTTTATTTTTAGATGAAAAGGATCCAGATAATCTAGGTTTAGAGTTGGCTGATCCTTTTATGGGCAAAGTGAAAGTATATAAAATTCCATTATTGACGATTGATGATCCGATTATTAAAATTAGTCCGATTGAATATGATTCCATTATTAATATTCCATCTAATCAGTTTCAACAAATTATCAAGGATATTCAGTTAGTAGAAGGTAAGACTGTTGATATTAAAAGTATTGATAAACAATTAATTTTTAGTAGTAGTGATGGTACGGTTGCATTCAAGACGATTATTTCTGAGATTGACGATTCATCTAATAAGGATCAACAACTCTTATTACAACAGAATGGGGAAGATATTAAATCTGTAAAATTTTCAAAGAATTCCAAGGAAATTATTCAAGGTAAATTTAAGTTGTCTTATCTATTAAATTTCATTAAAGCATCACATTTATGTGATAATATGAATATTTATTTGACAAATAATAATCCTTTGATTTTAGAATATTTTGTATCTGATATTGGTATTTTGCGTATTTTGTTGTTACAAATTGTAAATGAAGAAAATTAATGTATAATAATATTGTTTTTAAATGTGAGTTTAAAAACAAGTTTTTTATTCTAAGTTAAGATTAACACATGTCTGAGTCTGTTCGTTCGCTCGTTTCGAATAAAACGAGAGATTCTAATAAATCTGAAACTATTTTAAGTGAAAATATAGACATGTCTCAATTAGAGAATATAGCTAATTTAAAAAAACTAAATAAAAAGGAAGACTTAAGCCATGTTTCTATGAATGTGTCTGTTATTAATAATGATAAACCACCTGTATCAAATGATGACAATATTTCATCAAAGATGTCTAATTCAAGTATATATAATAAGAAAAACATGATGAGTACTGATAGTTTGGAGTCAGATTCTGCAAAGAAAAGAAAACGTGCTAGAAGGGCAAATAGAGAAAATAAGGACGAACAAATTAGGAAAGAGAAAGCTGATTTATTGTACAAGTTGCATTTATTTTCGCAGAAGAAAGATAGTTCTGCCTATGGAATTTTAAAGATGGATTTGAATTATACGTTAGAGGAGATCAAGTTTGAGTATAGTCGTATCAAGGCATTATTGGATAATGAAAGGATGGTTAATTTTAGTAAACGTATATTGTTAATGGGTATTCAGGGAGTAGAAATGTTGAATAATACATTTGATCCTTTAGGTGTAGATTTAAATGGTTGGAGTGAAGCCATGGGATATTCTATGGAAAATCAAGAATATGATGAAGTATTGAGTGAATTATGTGAAAAATACAAGGGTTCTGGAAACATGTCACCAGAGGTAAAATTAATATTAATGATCATTGGGTCAGGATTTATGTTTACTGCTTCAAAGAAGATTGCCAAGATGGATACGTCCAGTATGTTCTCTAATATTTTAGGCAACTTTATGAATAAACAAGCTCCTTCGCCACAGCAACAAGTACCTCAACAACCTCAATTCCCGCCCCAATTTCAGCCTCAATTCCAACAGCAAAGTATACAGCCTCAATATCAGGCGTCTAATTTCCAGTCTATACAGCAGACTTCACATGCACCTCAGCCATTTTTAGGTGGTAACGTAACTATGATTCATCAACAAGATGATTCGGAAATGTCTAATGATTCGGACAAATTACCGTCTAGAATAAGACCTCCACCCAATTTAGATACAAATGAGTTGGAAAATATTATAAAAACTATGAATGATGCCAAACAAAAGAAACAACATGAACAGAATAAAAAATCTAATGAAACAAGTGAATCTGCTATTATTTTAAAGCAAATTCCACCATTGAAAAAGAAGGGGGGACGTCCAAAAAAGATAAAATTATAATATAGATGGCATAAAATTATTTAAAGACGGTTTTTGCGTCGTCTCATAATGAATTTTTGGTTTGGTATGCATATAATAGAAAATGATTATAATGATACAAGAGATGATGAAATAATTCATAGTGTCTGTTTAATATATTCAATTAAAATTTTTTTATCTATATTAAATATATATATGACGCATATACCGAATTCGGTACAGAACGTTGAATTTTTAAATATATTTAGATATGGTGGTCAAAATATGATTATAAATTTAATGTCTCTATTTTCATTTATAGGTGCAAGACATGTTATATCAGATTTATATGATCATAGAAGAGATTTATTATGTAATCCTATCATAAAGGTCATTATTTTATTTTCCATTATTTTCGTTAATATAAAAGATGTGAAAATCAGTATTTTAATATTTTTCATCTATATATGTTTTATTGACAATTATATAAAAGACGTATGTAATGCTGAATATATAGACAATACATCTGAAAAAAAAGAAACATGAAAATTAAATAAAAATAAAAAATATTTAATTAAATGAATTAAGTAATTTTTATTTTCATTTTATAATATAAGAGAATTTGAAAATGTCATTTTCATATATTAAAAGTGTTTTCCCCGATTTTAATTTTTCGACTGTATTTAATGATAAATTATATAATAATTTAAACAATTTGTCTAGTCCTGTTCAAACAAATATGCAAACATCAGTTGAATCTTTTGAAAATAATCAAGCATTTTATAATTTGCCTATACCAAATCAAGATATACCTAAATATAATAATATTAATACACACCTTCAGCCCATTCAGCCCATTCAGCCCATTCAGCCCATTCAGCCCATTCAGCCCATTCACCCCATTCAGCCCATTCACCCCATTCAGTCAGTAAAAAATGGATGGATGCATGAGTCATTAGATAATACAGATAACGTAGATAATAGGGATATATCCATAAAACATGATGATTATATACAACATATATTAGTATGCCCTGGGTGTAAGGGTATTTTACTTAAACAATTTCAAGTAGAAAGTGATCGTATGTACAAAGAAGAGATGATGGAGTTGGTTTCTTATATTATTTTCGCATTATTCATATTATTGTTACTTGATTCAATTCGTAAAAATTAAATAAAATACATATTATTGCGCAAAACAATAATATTTATTTTAATAGACTATATTAATTTAATGGATTTTCCCGATTCATCTGATATATTATTTAGTAATACTTTTATTCCTACACCTGAATTAAATACAACTGTGTTACTAGACAATGTAGAGGAATATAGAAAGTACTATGAAAAACAATTAGAAATAAAAAACGAGAATAAAATTAATAAAAAGATACGAGATATAGAATTGAATGAATTGGATGATGATGCGAATTTGTTAAATACGAATCCATATGTGACCAAGAATGATGATAACAATGTTTTTAAAAGATATCAACGCGAAAAAGTTACACTTGTAAGTGTTGATTCTAGAGATAGAAATAAAATATTATACCCTGAACCTAACCATTTTAAGATATTTTTAGGTAAAACATTTTATAATATTAAAAAAATTAGATTAATTAGTTTAGAATTTCCAAATACAAATGCTGTGATTAATAATAAGAATAATCATATATATTGGAGGAATTTAGAAGATATTACAACAGATACGACTATAAATAAACAAGGTATTACTGATTATCCGATTTATAATGCGATTATTGACATAGGTAGCTATATAGCTACATCTTTGCAATCAGAAATGACTGATAAAATGAACATAGTTAAACGTTTAGGTGGTACAAGTTCTAAATATCATGTATTTATTATAACCATTGATCAGAATACAGATATAGTAAAATATACTTCTCTTATAACAAAGAATTTAAATGCAAATGCCTTTTCTACAGTAGCAGGTGATAATACAATTACAGTGAATCTTGTAAATCATGGTTATACTAATAATCAAAGTGTATATATAAATGGAGTTAAACAAGTTGGGGGTATTGATGCATCAGTATTAAGTGGGTTTCAAATTATAACTGTAAAAGATTCTAATAATTTTACATATGATGTGAATGTGCAGGCAACTACTTCGGTATCTGGTGGAGGTGGTAGTAGTGCAAGTACTGGTATACCAGCTCCTTTTCAATTATTATGGGGGGAAGGTTATAACACTGTAGCTCAAAATATTGGATTTCCATTAGAAAATAGTTCACAATCTATTTTTACAAATATAACAAATTTAAAAAACATATTCGAAATGACAATGACTTTTACACAGAATACAATATTTACTTCATCGTATGATTTTATTGGTAAAAATATTCAAATTGGTTATACAGATTCATTTGGGAATTTTATTGATATTACATCCGTAACTTTGATTTATACCATAGTTGAAGTACCAAGTTCGTCTAGTATACGAGTAATGGGATTATCAAGTGCATCAGATGTATACATTATACAAAATGATTCTAACGCATTACAAGTAAGATTTAGTTCAGGAACATATGATGAAAGATATACAATTTTAGCGATTAAATTACTTGAATCTAGTGTATTTATGATCACTACATCATCAAATCATAATTATAACTTGACGGATATAAATTTACCTATTACATTATATAATACATCAGATCCATTAGTTCCGAGTGATACAAATTATGACGATACTTATAATATATTGCAAATTCCTTCTAGTACACAAATCATTGTTCAAGGCATTATTTTGGAAGATGGTAATGGAAAAGTTGGAAATTTGAATGGTTCCTTTTTTTATTGTGGAAATATACCTAGACATACTCCTTTAACAACAAGTACTGTTAAAATTAAAGATATTAGTTCTTTTTCATCTATATATACATTGATTGAATGTTTTGATGCACATAATCTAAAAGTGGGTGATAAAGTACGTATTTACAATGTCGTTACGTCGCCACAGTTGGAAGAAGTATATACAGTTGAATCTACCTTGGGTATCAATATGTTTGTCATTGATTTTAAATTAACACATGTGATATCCATCGCGGATTCTTATATTGGTACAGGTTTAGTTACAGTATCTTTTCCTGAGCATGGATTCAATAATGTATTGTATGTAAGCAATGGAACTAGTCTACACACGATTGAGATTGAAACCTTATTGCCACATTCTGTAAAAGTGAATGATATCATTCGTTTTTCAGGATTTACTGATGATTCTGGTTTATCTAATATAACTGCTTTAAATAGAGGAAAATGTTCGGTAACTAGTATAATTAATTCTACTACATTTATTATTGAATCATCGGATATAACTAATCCATTACCTACTTTAATAAATATTCCTGCAACCATTACTGGTATTATGGGCTTACATAATGATTTTTATTTGTATGGTGCAAACGATGTGGGTGGTATACTTTCTACTACAATAAATTCTAAATTATTTACAGTTAGAGAAATTTTAGATGTTAATACATTTACATTTATGATAGATGGATATTTTGCAATAAGGACAGAATCTGGTGGAGGATCGAATATTTTTATTAGTAGTTTGCATCATGGATATGCAGGTATACAAACAAATACCAAATATTCTTTATTAAATAGAAGTATTAATTTAGAAGGTGAGAATTATTGTTTTATGACATGTCCTCAATTAAATACTAACAATGATTCTATATTAAATACTGGAGATGTAACTGATATTTTTGCTAGAATTGTATTAGATCAGGCCCCTGGTTATGTTAATTTTAATTTTTTAAGTAATCCCAAAGTATATGATACGGTTCCTTTATCACAATTATCAGAATTAGAATTTTTTATAAAAAATTATGATAATACACTCTATAACTTTATAAACTTGGATTATTCTTTTACATTAGAAATTACTGAAGTTATTGATCAATCAAGCTTATTTAATATTAGTTCACGTAGAGGCATAGTTGATGTATTTCACAATGATAATCGCGATTCTAAAGAAAAGAATAAATAAATTTTAGAATTATAAAATGAATTAAAAAATGAATTAAAAAATAATTTGTATTAATTAAATTTGTAATAAATGAAAAGTTATTTAAGTAAAAGGGGATATGTTATAGAAAAAGATAGTATGTCTTGTGATGAAATAAATAAACTAAGAAAGGAATTGGTTGCTAAACCTTTGGTAGATGACAAATATGCACAAGCACAAATGAATACAGACTTTAACGTATATATCGAAACTAAAACTAAATTATATATACCAAAAATGTATGGTATTAAAACATTTGGGTTACCTCAAAATATACGATTAAATTATTATGGGAAAACATGGAAAGATATATATGACAATGAACGGTTCAAGTTTAACGGAACATTATTAGAACGTCAAATTGATCCCGTAGATAAATTATTAAAGGCATGTAAAGAGAAATATGGAGGTATCTTGAACTGTGCAACAGGTGGTGGTAAAACGTTTATGTTGTTGTACGTATTATCACAATTAAAGGGAAAGGCTATTATAATTGTTAATAAGATAGCACTCATGAAACAATGGGAGGATGAAATTAATCAATTTTTACCCAATGTATCAGTTGGTATTTTACAAGGTCAGAAAAACGTGGATACTACAAAAGATATTACAATAGCCATGTTACAAAGTTTATCTAGAATTGATTATCCGGACGAATTATTCAATGATATGAATATTACTGTTGTTGATGAAGTTCATAACATATCTACTGCAAATTTTTCAAAAATTTTGTTTAAATTGTGTTCACAATATACAATTGGTTTGTCAGCTACACCAAAACGTGCAGATGGATGTGAATATGTATTTTATTGGCATCTTGGTGATCTCGTATTAAAACAAGAAATAACAAAGATGCAACAGAAAGGATTATCTCCCATTATTCGTGCATTAAAAATTGAAAGTAATGATTACAAACAAGTATCTATAACAAATCGTTATACTGGCCAAGAAACAATTCAATTTACAACCATGTTGACAGAGTTATTAGATATGCCAAAAAGAAATAAGTTGATTGTAGAAATTATAAAGGAAATGGCAACGAAAGAGAAACGTCGAATTCTAGTATTAACTGATCGAAGAAATCATGTTATGGATTTAAAAGCCCTTTTGGATCAAGATTTATCCGTTACATTTACGTACGGGATTTTTATAGGATCCATGAAAATATCAGATTTAAATCTTAGTAAAAGCTGTGATGTGATATTGGCTACTACCAAAGCTTTTGGTGAAGGAGTATCAGAAAAAGATTTAGATACACTTGTATTAGTTACTCCTAAGAAATTTGTTGGTCATTTAAAAACATCCGTAAAAAATGAATCAGGTCGTCTTGAACAAATTATAGGACGTATCTTTCGTAAAACACATGTAGAAAAAAATCCGGTTATAATTGACTTTCAAGATTTTTTTTCAGTGTATAAACATCAAGCAGCTGGTAGAAACGTTTTTTACAAACAACATTTTGCATCTGCTATTTTTGAACAACAATATATTAATTTGGACAACCATGATATAGATAAAATCAATATGTCATGTATAGAAACGAAAAAGACGAAACATGCCTTGGATCCCGAAATAAAAAAACGAGAACAAGATACAAATAAAGAACATATTTTAAATTTCTGTATGCTTGAATAAACTTGTTTTGATTTTTATACATTTTGTAAAAATCAAAATTATTTATTATTATTTTTTTAGTAGTTAGATATATAATAACTATGAATATAGGTATATTGATAATCATAATGACATTATTATTTGTATTATTTTATAATAGCGATTCTTTTATAAATCATTCGGTAGATGAATCTAATGTAAAAAAACTTGTTCGTCAAACTGCTAGGTGGGCCACAGCGGCTGATCAAGATATGAATGGATATATAGCCAATTTACATGCAACTTATGCGATGGGGTATTTAATGGCATTAAGAGAAATATATACAGATGAACAGATAGAAAAATACAGTGGTGTAAATGTAAGAAAATTAGAATTTGAAATAACGAATATCATGGATAATGCAATAAAAAAATTGGTAATTATATGTCCAGAAGGACAACCAAAAAATCAATATTTAGCCTTTATTTCTAAAGAAGGAAAATAATTATAATATTTACCACTGTATAAATGTGTTTTGATTATATATTTGTGTTAAATATGTATTTATTAATAAAAATACATTTGATCCAATAAATGGTGAGTCTGTTTTATATGCAGAAAGTGGACTGGGATGTGATGATTTAATGATATAATGTTTATTTGTCTTTGATATTAAGGGTTCTTTTAATTCTGCAAACTTTCCCCATAAACAAAAAATTAAACTGTTATTTAAATTTGAAATGACATTGATAACATGATCAGTAAACTTTGTCCATATTGACATGTGACTCCCAGGTGTCTTTTCTGTTACAGATAATGCAGTGTTTAACAGAAATACACCTTGTTCAACCCATGGTGAAAGATCACCATTCATATTGGAAAATTTAGGAAAAGTTCTTTGTAATTCTTTGTACATATTACGTAAACTGGGTGGTGGTTTATTATTTGATACACTAAATGCTATTCCATTTGCTTGCATTGGATTAGAATGATACGGATCCATACCTAAAATGACAACTTTAATTTTATCAGGTGAACACAATTGAAAAACTTTGAATAAATCAATATAATTGTTGGGATAAATGTGTTTACCATTTAATTTTGATTCCCTCAATTTTAAGTTCAATGAATCTTGTGTTTGATGTACAATGTCATTGTCCAATATATTTAACCAACATATTGGTAATAATTCTTTAAAATTTATTGCATCTGGATAATTCATCTTAAATATTCATTTATGTACTTTAAATTCAATTTAAAATGAATTACCTTGTTTTTATATAATTTTTTAACCATCCAAAATAACCACCTTCTAGATCTGTTGCGTTATATCCATAATGATTTGCATAAAATGTAGCTCTTCTACTACGACTCCCCCTTTGACAATAAATAACCATTTCTTGAGTTTTCGGTATCCGTATTTTATTATGTCTAACTTTTGTTATAAATTTTTCGCATTCAATATGTCTTGCATTTGGAATCATACCATACTTTTCTATTTCTTTTTTAGAACGGATATCTATGAATATTTTTGGTAAATATTTGTTTGTCACGTATTGTCTTATAAATTGTTGTATAATCATATATATATAACAATAATTTAAATTAAAAGATATTTTCTTCAAACCAGTTGTGTTGTATCATTGTTTCATATAAATCGGGATATTTTTTTAATATACATGTAGATATCTTTTTTTTAATAGATGATTTATGAATTACGTTGTATTGATTCCATAAAAATACTAACAACATAGTTTTTGTATAATATTTTGTATTTATCATCATGTACGCTACATCCATATATTCTTTTTGTATTGCTGTTTGTAAATTCCAATATTTATTATCAATTTTCGGATCTATTTTACTAAATTGTGAATATAATATAAATGCATTGTCAATATTTACTGTATATCCATTATTAGTTAATATAGAATAAGCTATATAATTTTTATTATTAAGAAAAATGTTGTATGTATATTTGTTGATTGTAATGAAATGTATCAAATGTTTTAATTCTAATATATGAGTCATAATATTAACTACTATTTCAATCGGTAATACCATTATTCTAGAGTATTATTAGATTTCATAAAATAATCAAATTTTATTACATTTTTTTTGACATATATGACAAATGATAAACTAAGAATCCAAAATAAAATATAATCATAATTATTTGGAACAATGGTTAATTCCATACATAAATAAACAGCTATTACAAATGCAAAATGATATACATATTTAGATGGGATGATAAACATAATTGTTATTAATAATATTAAATAATAGTTTATAGGGAATTTGGATATATGAGCCAAAGGATAATTGAAATAAAAAGAATAAGCAATGTTATATTCATCTGTTATATTATCTAATTTACTATTTAATATATGTGGGAATTTTACATCTGATATTGTCGAATTATGGCTCGTAGCAAATTGATAAGCAAGTTGTTTTTTACTTGCATATACATTAAACATATTCGCATACTTTAAAAACATTGCATCCATATGTGTAGATACGCGTTTCATTATTTTCAATAATTTTTTTGCACAATTTTGTGATATGATATAACAATGAAACCCAAGAGGTGCTTCTGGAATATAAGAAAATACATTTGGTTGTAATTTTGATTTTTGGATAGTAGGTACTACCATTTTTATCCCGTATTGAAGTAATGTATACTGTCTTGTAGGTTTTGCTGCACCAAAACATCCTGCGTATAAAAATTCCCATTCTGGATTTACATCATTTAACTCTTCTACCACTTTTTTAAGATCATCTTTAAATGTATCTATTATTTCACAATCGTCTTCCATAATAAGTGCATAGGAATCATTGTTGTCTATCATAGTTTGCCATGCTTTTTTGTGCGACAAAAAACACCCAATTGTATTTTCACTCCCAAAGCGATAATACCAATAACTACTATATTTCCGTTTTTCTTTTTCAGTTAATTCTTTTCCCACTACTCCCTTAATTCGTATAAATGGTTTTGATGATAATTTGTTTTGTTGTTCTTGCATCCTTTTTAATCTATCCTTTGATTTATCCATATTTATGACGTAACTATTATTTATATAATCCATTACTGATATGTATTAAAAAAAAAATTTATGTTTTATTCTTCAAGTTTTTTATTCCTAAAGAACTTGTTAATTTCTTGAATTAAACGCAAGTGCGTTCAAAAATTTTTAGAATTTTTCGTACAAGTATTATAATATGTCATTCTTAACTTCGCCACAATATGCTTATCAGCCACTTGTTTTGATTGATACTACAAATGCAGTAAGTACTAGTACTGGTACATTAATTGTAAGTGGTGGTATTGGTGTGAGTGGGTATTCTGTAATGAATCTTACAACTATTGCATCACTTGTTGTTAATAGTAGAAATATTAATCCAAGTTTAGGAGATATAATTGAGGAAAAATCGTTTATTCCATTAGGTAATAATAATTCTGGTGGCGTAACCGGTTTTTCATTTGATAATTCTTTAACAAGATCTTTTACAGCACAAATGTCACTTATTTATAGTGGTACCGTTGGAGGTACTAAATATTCACAAATGGAAATTAGGGGTATTCAAGCATCTACTGGAAGTTGGAAAATCAATGAAACATTTATTGGAGATATTATTTCTCAACTTGGATTTTTTATGCATTCATCCGGTCAATTAATGTATACATCCGCAGCGGATCCATCATTTGTATCTGCTTTAATCAAATTCAGAGCTACTACTACAAGTGTGGGCGTGTAAAAAATAAATTTTTATGTAACATAATAAATAAAAATTGTTAAATAAAAATTGTTGTTTAAAGTAATACACTATCAAAATAAAGTTTGTCTTCGTTCATCACGAATTCTTCTAATTTTTTTGATATAGTTTGATCATACTTCTTTTTTAATGAGAAATTTATTTTTTGTTTGAATTTATGTGTTTTAATATTTTGTGTAGTTTCGGATTTTGATGATTTTATTTTATAGGATGATTTAATACTATCTTCCATTGTTAAAGAAGAAATTAATTTCTCATTCATTTTTTTTATACTGCCACCACCACTTAGACTCGTTGATATTTCCATTTTTGTATCCATTGATTCTAACGGTATTATGACCGAAGTTAAAATATATTCTAAAATTTCTTCAATTGTGTTAAATTTTTCAGTAAATGATGGATATGGACGTGGCAATATTTGATATTTGTCCAAGTAAAATGGATATGCATGTGTCAACTCGTATTTTAATGCACTCCAAAATGGATTTAAATTTTTATTACCTGCAGTTAATTTAATATGAGATGTCATTTGCATAATCAATCTAAAGAAATCATATTTATTATTATAATAAGTAGGTATAATACCCCATGATGCATTTTTATTTATATCAGTTAAATACGTCTTAAATATATCCGTCATAATTAACATTTCTTCATTATGTGTATACCTATGCCCATGTTTTAAATATAACTTGTTTTTAAACATGTTACTTTTGAATTTATCAAGCCTATTTTTATCATGTGCTATAATGTCATTATTTATCCTTTCTATAAAAGACGGATATTTTATTATTTTATTTATCAAAGGAAAGTAATTACTAGGATTTAAATCCATTTCTTTTAAGCCAAATAATGGCTTGATAGGGTTTGAATACCATATTTTATTTTGATATTCTCTAAAGTTTGAATATGTTGTATCCATATCATAATCCTTGATTTCAATATTAGAATCGTTTAATAAACTAGGATCTACATGACTTCTACCAAAATCTATTATATAAGGATAATATTTAACATTCCGTAGTACATACGTTTTCTGTCTAATTTGGAACGTCATGTCTTGTTCATTTTCTAATTCGACAATCAATATATTCTTTAAATGGAGATCATAGTGTGTAAATTTACAGAAATCTTGCGCCTGTTTTAATGCATTCAACAATACTATTAAAATATTTAGTAATTGTAATTCTATATGTTCATCTACTGTATCCTTAATCGGATTAATTAAATTTTTGTTTATAAATGTATATAAATCAACTACTTTATCTGGATTTTTGGGATTAGTATTTCTTATGTATTCATACATAACATGAGTAGTATTAGGTATACTATTATCATCTGAACACAATTTGTCTTGTAAAATAGATGTACGACATTTGAAACGTCCGTATACAACCGCAAAATTATCATTCAGGTTGTTGATTCTCAGTTTGTTTAATATTAATCCTACGTAATATTCGTATGATATGGGATCAGTTAATACATGAGATTTAGGAATTTTAAGTAATAATCTAGGAATAAAAGTAGTAGTTGGAACCAATTTATTCAATTCTAATATAATAATATCTCCGTTTTTAGATGAAGTTTTTAATATACTATGTTTCTTAAATATTCTTGTTATTAATTTATCATTGTATAATATCAAATTGTAAAACGCATTTACATAAGAATCGATTTCCTTTGGGCTTGGACTAAAAAATTTTGTTGAATTGTAAATAATATAAATATCATTAATAATATTCAATATATCATCTAATGAATATTTGCTTAGTAAATTTTCAATATATTTAAGAACCGTCTTTGTCATATTTGTTTCTCTCGTATTTAGAATATCTCCCGCACCACCACCAATTTGTTTACCTTCAAGTTCACCTTGTTCGGGTTTCTCTAGTTTTCTCGATTTCCTCGTTTTGGGTTCCTTGGGTTCCTTGGGTTCCTTGGGTTTTCTTGGTTTCCTCGTTTTGGGTTCCTTGGGTTCCTTCGGTTCCTTCGGTTCCTTGGGTTCCTTGGGTTTCCTTGGTTTCCTCGTTTTGGGTTCCTTCGGTTCCTTCGGTTCCTTCGGTTCCTTCGGTTCCTTGGGTTCCTTGGGTTCCTTGGGTTTCCTTGGTTTCCTCGTTTTGGGTTCCTTGGGTTCTGGAAGTATTTCTTTGGGTTCTGGAAGTATTTCTTTGGGTTCTGGAAGTATTTCTTTGGGTTCTGGAAGTATTTCTTTGGGTTCTGGTATTTTTTCCATATTTTCTCTTTCTATTTTCTTAAGTTTATCCAATCCTTTTTTAATCATAGTAATAAGATCGTTATTTATGTCTAATTGATCTATATTATAACGTTTGAAATAATAGTTTAAACCATATAAATTAGGCAAAAAATATTGACCACTTAATATATATAATGGTATAAAATTGTCAAGATATTCATCTAAATCATATAATAAATTATATAATACATTCCATTCCCTTGAATCCAAATTTAGTGTAAATATTTTTCGTAAATATACATTTGAAACAGATCTAACCATATTATACACGTCAAAATATTTGTTAAATGATGATGGTTCAATGCTATATGTAATGGAATTTTCTACAATATTTAAAGAAGATGTATCAGGATTATGAACTGATTTACCCCCAAATACATTTTTTATAATATTGTCCTTTTCATAATAACGTATCCAAGATGTATATCTATCAATAAATATTTCTGCATACTTTTCAATCAGTTCTTCTGATGGAGATTCTATTTTCTTTAATTCAAAATATTCTGGGAAAAATATAGTATAAAATTTAGCAGGTAATTCTAACGTCATGAGTAGTGTATATAATTCATTATACAAGTTTTCTCCTCTTTGTATACCATTATACAGATCGTTTATTTCCTTGCGTTCAATATCACTTATATTCATCGCCAATTTACCATTCTTTTGTAATCTAGTTATAAAATCATCGATTATTCTTTCAAGAGATGCATAATAAGCCTTATTTACTACATATTTACCTGATATTCTAGGATTTCTTTGAAAATCTCTGAAATTATCGCTTTCAAAAGAACTCTCGTAATTTTTAAATTTCTTGTCTCCTTCTTCTGGCTTAACGTAATCTGGATTTACATGTGAACGGCCAAAATCTATTATATAAGGCGAATATTTTGATTGAAAGTCATGAATGGTAATATTATCTTTATTTTCAACTAATAATATGTTATTGAGATGCAAATCATAATGAGTAAAATTTAATTCTTTTTGTGCTATGTCTAAACCACTTATTAATATACCTAGGATGTTTAATATTTCTTTTGCGTGTTCAATTTTAAGTGAATCTGGAATGGTTTCAAGTTTGTTGATCCAATCATTAAAACTAATATTTGTATTCGTTACTACACTTTTTATGTTTTCCTGTAAGATATAAACGGTTTTTTGATTATTATCAGTAGGTATATCGGGACATAATGTTAACAATTTATCTACATAAATACAATTAAATCTAGCGTATGTTAACGAAAAAATAGGTGTTTTATTTTTAATACGTAATGAGTTAAGTGTTAATCCTATATAAAATTCATACGATGGAGAATCTGTTACAACATTACTTCTAGGTATCTTTAAAATAATAGATGGTCTTGTATCACGTTGTGTGCGTAATTCTAATTCAAAAATTCTTCCACTCGCAGAACTTATGGGAAATTGCTTTATTATATAAAAAATCATATTAATATTATCGGGATCTTTTGTTAATTGGCGAAAACTACTCACAATCTTTTCTATATCCTCACTTGATGGATTAAAGTATTTCGTCATATTTAATAGATTATTTAAGGGTATTATTTCATCTAATGAAACATTTTCAATATTTGGTAAGGATGCCAACTTAAACCTTTTTAATATGGCTATTTTATCGTTTGTAGACATTATTATAACTATCAAATAAATTAAAAAAATAAAATAAAATAATTTATTGTATAATAATATATACAATAAAAAATGACATTATATGATATTGTAAAAATCGTAAAATTGTATAAATTTGTACGCAGTATATTAGATGGTACAGAATATAAATTTGGAAAAGATCATTATCTTAATTTATTTGAAGAATTACCTGACCAATATGACCTACGAACAACTGGATATGTACCCCCTATATTAAATCAAGGTACATTGGGTAGTTGTGCTTCAACTGAAATTAGCAATTCATTGCGTTTTTGTTTACATAAACATTATAAAATTAAAAATATAGACACACCAGACACACCAGACACACCAGACACACCATACACACCAGACACACCAGACACACCGGACACACCAGACACACCGGACACACCGGACACACCAGACACACCGGACACACCGGACACACCGGACATACCAGACACACCGGACACACCGGACATACCAGAAACACCAGACACACCGGACACACCGGACACACCGGACACACCGGACACACCGGACACACCAGAAACACCGGACACACCGGACACACCAGATACACCAGATACACCAGATACACCGCGTGTGTGGCAACCGTCTAGACTGTATATATATTATTTTGCTAGGGTGATAGAAGGTTCTCCTGTAACGGAAGATACGGGTATATCTATAAAAGGAGGTTTAGAGACAATTAGGAAATATGGTGTATGCGATGAGAAAGATTGGCCATATGAAATCAAGAATTTTACAATTAAACCACCACCGCATCTTATTATGTCTGCCAAATTACATAGTAAAAATTATGTATATTACCTTGTACCACAAGATTTATATGTTATTAAACAAGCATTATTAATTGCTCCCATAATAATTGGTGCACATATATATGAAAGCTTTGAATCAGATGCGACTTTAAAATCGGGAATTGTACATTTACCAGATAAATCAAAAGAACGATATTTTGGTGGACATGCATTAAGTATAGTATCATGGGATGATTATTCTCTAAGATTTGGTATAGCTAATAGTTGGGGTACAGAAGTTGGTATGGATGGGTATTTTTCAATGCCATATCAATATATATTAGATCCCAATCTCGTTATTGAATTGTGGACATGTCATACATTTTATTAGAATACGTCTTGTAAATCGTAATAATTTGATTTGGAGTAAGCTATTTTTGAAAATAATTTTTGCCATAATGACATATTACCTTTAACATAATTTCTATTATTTCCCTGTGTTATATCTGCTAAAATAGGTAAGGTACAACTAATACGTTTCTGTATCCATTTTGAAGTATTAGAATTTGTATTAGGAGAATTTATAATCTTGTGATATCCATCATAATAGGATAATGCTTCTATATCATTTTTATGAGTTATTTTCAATTGTATACGTCTTGTTTTACCATTGTTATTTTCTAGCGATCCAGAATGCACAAGACTTGCATCAAATAAAATCGCTGAACCACTATCACATAAAAATTGATGTGTGATATCATGAGAATATATACCATTATCTAAAGTATAATGGCTGTCTGGTACGATATCTAGACAATTTTTCATATCATCGATATATAACAACATTGTATAAGAACGATGTTTTAAATTGTTAAAACGTTTGGCATTGTTGTCTCTATGACACGTATGTAATACAGAATTTTCTAAAAACATAATGTAATCCATAAATACAAAATCACGAGACAAATAAGAATATATAAAATTATTTAATTCTTTGTCGGATCTTATAAGATCATAAATATCTTTCTTGATTCCATAATAATTGAATATGATATATGGTACTACTATTTACACAATTATGTTTTACAATATAACCATTTTTATGTAAACACGATCGTGTGTCTAAAATAGTAATTTGTTTCACATAATTTAGAATACTTGATATAACTAATAATGTACATAAAAAAATACAAAATAATATTAATATAATGGATGCCATAATTATTATTAATATTATTGGGATAGAAAAAATTTAATCACAATTTACATCTATTTAATAATCGTCATAAGGTGAGTAGTTTACTTCTTGATCATTTAATTTAATTGAGTAACCTTGTTTATTATTTTTCGTTATAATGTCTTCGTATTTTAAAGCCAATGCACGCTCTAATTCTTTCTTTGAAGGTACTTTAGAACCGTGATTATTATTCGGCCACCAAGTAATGATAAAATTATATAATTCTTTCACAGTTGTAAACGCTTCTTTATCGTATGTAATACATTCAGAAAAGAATTCTTCAAATTTATCGTTATCCTTCTTATATTTTTGCGTAGCAATCATAACTTGTTCTGGTTCGAAAATTTTATTGTTTTCTTTAATTTCCTGATTGTATACATTGTACCAATGAATCAACATGGACATAAAATAGGGTCGCCAATGTTTAAGATTTTCTTTTACTTTTGGATTAATTTTGAATTCGTTAATTTTTTTGGGATTATCACAAAATTTGCTTTTAAAGTCAATGATTCTAAGACGACGCATAAATCCTCCATCGATCGCATTAACTGTAGGTAAATCATTACAACACATAATCATTGTTGCTTGGGATTTGAATGAAATGGGTGATTTAAATAATTCTCTGGCTATAATAGTATCACCACCTGAAAATGCTTTTAGAATACCTGTTTTTAAAGTATCGCCATGTTCTGGTTCTGCAAAAGAAATAATTCGTTTACCTTTAATTCGTGTTACATCCGGACTAGCATTAGAACTTACACCACGTTTAGACGTTAATAAACTGACATCCACACCCGTAATATAATCACCTAATGTATGTTCCAAGAATTCAATCAATGTACTTTTTGCATTACTTCCTGTGCCAGTAAAAATATAAAAACGTTCGTCAGGAACACCCGATAAACTTCTTCCTAAAATTTTCATCATGTATTCAAATACATTCTTGTTTGTAATAATCTGTTGTAAAAATGCATTTACATCTTTAATTTCTTGTAATTCTGGATCATAAGATATATAATCATAACCAGTAGTAAAAGTAAGATAATCTTCTCGTCGTCCTTCTCTAAAAACACATTCCCTTAAATCATATACTCCATTCTTAAAACCAATTAATTGAGTTTCCGAATCTAATTTAGCAATAAAATTCGGTTCCAATTGTTTAAATAAAAAGGTCATCTCTGTAATAATAAATTTTTTAAAGTTTACATTTTCTAATTTATTTGTTATAGAATCCACAAGTTCATTCCTCATATTTGCCTCAAATTTTTCTTGGTTTTCTAAATATTCATTGAGATTATCTGACTGATTACTTGTATCACTGATCTTGATTGCCTTGTAATATCTAGGAAGGTCTTCTGAAATAAGAATGTTCATAATATGTGATTTTATCCATTTAATTCCATCAAATTGATACCAATCTGTATTCTTAATTTCGTCGACTCTAAAACGATCTTTATAAATTTCAAAAGCTGCCTTTGCAATCTTATAATGAGATCCAGACAAGGATTCTTCCAATAATTTTTTAACTTTGGGTGTAAGAACAATTTCTGTCTGCCAATAACGATTTGACATGCTATTATACAGTTCTGGATAATCCTTTTCGAAATTATCAGGTAAATCAAATCCGTTTTCAGGATGTTTTCTACCTAAACAATCTTGATCATAGCATTTGATACAAATACCATGAATACTAATTTCAACATATATAGGACTAGACTCACGCTGATGTTCGCGCTGTTTAAAATAACAAAATTTATTATATATACTCACATAAAAACAAAAAATACCAGCCTTGTTTTGCGTTGCAACAATTTTTCCAATTGATAATTTTTCGGTAATTATTTCCGAATTCATTTCTTGAATAAAATCTAATAATTTAGAAATTTCTATACCAATTTTTGGATTATCAATACCCCTAATTGTTACCTTTTTTGTATTCTTTTGTATATTCTTTTGTATAGTTTTCATCTGTTTTTCGAAATCTGGTTTAATAGGAGTTAACGGTGTTTTGTCTGGACGTCTTATAATAGTCTTTAAAAACATATCATAATCTAAATCTTTAAATTCTACTGTAGAATCATTTTGATAGATTTTGTATGTAGTTTCGTAATCATCACCGTATTTTTCAATTTCTTTTTGTATTTCATTATCATTTTTTCTAGATCCCAACATCCTTAATCCAGTATTGTATACCGAAGTATCAATTAACTTAATAATTTCTTTCGAGCTACTCGTTTCTTGTGTAATAAGTTCTATCAATAGATTTGCGATGTGTTTATCAACAACAAAATTCGGAAAATTAATATGATATTTGTTGTTTCTCTTTGAAATAATATATTCATTTATCATGTCACTTTCTTCAATTTCGTCATTTTCTTCAGTTTCGTTGTTCTTATCTTTATTTTCCTTATTATTGTCTTTTATACGTAACATAATTTCGCATGTTTTTTCAATTAATAATTTTACTGAATCTTCAATATTAATCAATGGAGAATATTTCTCTTTTGGGATTTCAATATCTAAAAAAAATGCAAAACGAGAATTATAAATTTTTTCAATCAAATATAATTTTTCTTCAGAATTCACAAGAGTTTTAAAATAATGTTTATAAAATATTGGCATTTGGTCATCTTTAACATAATATTTACCACCACTAAATGACAAATGAGTATGTTTGTCAGATGTTGTTTTATATTTATTTAACCAATTCATTTAAATACAACCATTGTGATTATATAATCAATTTTATTTTATAACAAATTATAAAATAAAAATATTATTTATAACAAAAAATAAAAATATAATGTATAATTATATATGATTGATATAGATTCAGATATGGTATCCAATGCAGATACAGATATATTACCCGATGCAGAATCAGATATGGTATCCGATGTAGAATCAGATATGGTATCCGATGTAGAATCAGATATGGTATCCGATGCAGAATCAGATATGGTATCCGATGTAGAATCAGATATGGTATCTGATGTGGTATCTGATGTAGATTCAGATATGGTATCCAATGTGGAATCAGATATAAATGCAGATATGGTATCTGATGTAAATTCAGATATGGTATCCGATGCAGAATCAGATATGGTATCCGATGCAGATTCAGATATAAATGCAGATATGGTATCTGATGTAGAATCAGATATGGTATCTGATGCAGAATCAGATATGGTATCTAATGTAGATTCAGATATAAATGCAGATATGGTATCCAATGTGGAATCAGATATGGTATCCAATGTGGTATCTGATGTAGATTCAGATATGGTATCTGATGCAGAATCAGATATGGTATCCAATGTGGAATCAGATATAAATGCAGATATGGTATCTGATGCAGAATCAGATATGGTATCTAAAGAAAGTGAAATGAGAGAAAGTCACATGGATATTGAACAACGAATGTATCCATCACAGTTATTAAGTGATATATTACAGTATAAACCTACGAAAAATGTAATTGGGTTAGGTACATATAATTTTCAATATTATTTACATCAAATTATTCAAACAAATGATAATGTATGTAAATTAGAAAGTGGGAGTTCATATAACATTGTCATAAATTTGTTAAATTTTACGTATCAATATTCATTGAAACTAAAAGATCAAATTGATTTGTGTCGTTTAGAATTATCATCGAAACGTTTCATCATCATTCCTATTCTAGTGGTTGCGCCGAAATTGCAACATCAAAATATAATCATAATAGATAATGAGTTACAAATAATAGAATATTTCGAACCATATGGTGACATATCCATTAAAAAAAATGTTATTACTATAGGAGAAAATGATACTCCCCTTTTAGATATAGGTGTTGATTATAACATAGAAGATATGATTAAATTAGTCTTATCAAATCTTTTTCCAAAAAGAATTGGTGGACGTAATTTCAAACCTTATAAATTTGTAAATGTACAATTTAGTAAAACTAATACAAAAGGATTACAATTGTATGGCGAATCTGCAAAAATGGCTAGACAATTATCTGAAGGAAAATCACAAACTATTATAGGAGGTTATTGTATGGCATGGTGTCTATTATATAGTTACATACGTGTTTTATGTATAAGAAATGCTTATTTAGACATAATAAACGAAATAAATCAGGTAATGAATATAAATCCGTTATTTATTGAGCATTTTATCACAAAAATATCTTCTGATTTATCTCATGTCATAAAATTTGAAAATATTTTATGTATAAAAGAGACGCAGTTTGAACTACATAGTATAATAGATTTGTTCAATGATCATTTAACACGTAAATTTAATTATTTTTTTGAAGAAATGACTACATCTTTTTATAAAGCAACAATTGATAATGACTACAATAAATCTAGAGAATATCATAATAGAATCATTGGTTTTTCAAATTATACACAATTTTATGCTTTGTATTTTAATGTTGTCAATAAATTATTTAGAACATCGTGGTATAGTGATATGAATCATGAACTAAAATATTCCAAAAAAAGAAAATTGAGATAATTAGTTTGTTTTTTGAACAATTTCTTCTATCAATGAATTTACAAATGAATAAAATGTTTTTTTAAAATTTTCAACGTCTTTTTTTTTGTGTGATTGTGTTTCATATGATCTATAATCGAATGGTTTATTATAAGGTGATGAAAATATATTTGATGTATCATCATATTTATCACAGAATTCTGTACATTTAATATGAATAATTTTTTGAAGTGTTTCTAATGTAATAATATTTTTAACATCTTTTGGATTAAATCTGTATTCTGTAGCAATTTGAACTATGTTATTTAATACGACAAGTGCATCTAAATCAGTAGATGTTGTGAAAGATGGAGAAACGAATGTCATTCCATCTTTGCATTCTACAAACAATTTGCTAAAATGATCTATAATATATTTTAGATCAGTCATTGTTTAAATTTTTAATAATTGACTTTTATTCATTTTTATTTTATTTAGTAATAATAAACATGTATTTTATTAAAATTGAAAGTGATACTAATTCGGGGCAAATTATTAAAAATATGACTACATTAGAATCTTTTAAACACGATTTTGAAATTATTTATTCTCATTTAAATAAAAATGGTGAGTATTTTTACGAATTATCAGACTATAAAATGTATATTCGCAAAAATGAAAATGTGTTACGAAAGGGTTATATATATAACACAAAAGTAAATGTAATCAAAAATGTATATACGTTAAGTCTAATTAAATGCAATGAAGAATTAAGTGATTTATTTGTAAAAAATGTCTCGCAACAAGGAACACAGACAAACAATATTCCCACAACGATTTCAACCGAAACTCAGGTGAATGAAAATGTGATATCACCTGCAACTATTTGTGTTGAAACTCAGGTTGATACAAATATTACTGTACCAAATATAAATATTAACAATTCGGGAACGGATTCTCTTGGTGTACGATACGCGCGTTTTCAACAACAGCAAGATCCATTTGATTGCTGGAATGATTTAAATTCTTGGGCAGATCTATATCAACCCAAATTTCATAAAAAGATAACTACTCCTCCACCTTTGTACCCATCTCCTCCTACACCACCACCCCCTCCTACTTTACCAATGATGCAACCCATTCCTAAACAAACGAAAATATCTAATAATCCATTCGACTATTTTACACAAGATTTATTAAATGAATTTACGAGCGAGTTAAAAAATAAATTATCATTACCTAATCATGGTCTTAATAAACCATCTAATGATAAGTATTAAATTAATTATAAAAATATCCATAATAGAATTGTTGTAAATATGATTACATTTTGCATAGTATATAATGTTTTTTTGTAATCATCAGAATCATACCCAACTCCATAACGTCTAGTTTGACCGTTGGCTTTGAACATAAAAGATGGTTTCACAAAATACAAGATTAAAATAATTACGATAATAATAGGAAAAATATTTGATACCTTTTCTGAAAAGTATTTCATCTAATTTAAGATTATAAAATAAATTCATAAAATTATAAATTCGTGCAAATTATAAAAATTTTTATTATTTTTATTATTTAATTTTATATTGTTATATAATGAAAACAGATGGCTTCACTAAACATACAGAAGATAAATATATTAAAAAATTAGGAGATGGGAGTATAGGGGCTATTCAGTTATATAAAAAACAAGATGGAACATACTATACAATTAAAAAAATGAGACGTACAAAAGAGAATGCGTATATGTTTGAAGATGATAAAACGATTGTAAATTATATACACAATGAATATACAGTAGGTACAATATTAAATAATCATCCATTTATACGTCAAACATTAGGTATTAATTATATATATAACGAATTGTATTTGGAATATTTAGCAGGTATTGATTTTTTTGATTATATATTTGATATGAAAGATAATGAAGATAAATTGGATCATTATTTCCATTTCTATAAACAATGTATAGAAGGTTTATCTTATATGCACGATAAAGGGATAGCTCATATGGATATTAAATTGGAAAATTTAATTTTAGATATACCTTCTAGAACTTTGAAAATAATAGATTTAGGTGTTGCACGTTTTTTTAAAAAGGATCAATATTTTATAGATCATATCGGAATGTATGGTACAACAGCCTATATGTCACCAGAACAATTTACACAAAGATATAATCCAGAAAAAGTTGATGTATGGTCGTGTGGTATTTTATTTTACGAACTTGTGTATTTTTCTACTCCATGGGAGATAGCGCGTAAAAAGGATAAGGACTATTATGATTATTACTATTTTTTTACAACTTATGATAAATTATTACCTAGATTATTTAATCAATCAAAATACAATGAATTATTTTACAAAACTCTACACCCTAATCCTAACCATAGATGCACTATGAGTCATATTTTAATATTATTAGAAGAAATTATTCATAATTAGTATCAGGTATATACATATATGTGCTTTGAATGTCATATACAATAAATTGATACATGAGAATCAAATCAAACACAAATGATAGAGAACTACCAATAATCCATTGCATATTATTTAATAGATATGTAAATTTTGCTGGTTGATCAGGTAAATCTATCATATAAATTAATAACGACACTAGAAAACAACTATTTGAAAACATCAACATAAAAAATGCTAATTTGGATAAGCCATACACTGATTTACGATGAAAATTTAAAAAAATTTGAGGAATTCTTGAACAAATAAAAATACATGTTGATACCCAGCCTAACAATTCTGCTACAATAATACCAGAAATGGAATAAGTAATAATTGTAATCAATATACTTGCAAGCATCAAACTTAATTCAGTTTTGTTAAAAAGTTTATACAAGATATTATATCTCATTATTTTGTAACATGTAGCTTCAAATGTAGACTGTGAATCATCTATACTCAGATATTCTATAAATTCTAACTCTAAATAACGATAATATATGATCTGTAATATGAAAATGCAGTCAAACACAATATGTACATAACCGATATATACGATTAAATAAGAATTATTTTTAATTTTACAACTAATAATCGAAAATATATCACCTGATAACCACAATATTATTAAATAAAAACTAAGTGCATTCGTATTTTTATTTTTATAATTCACATATAATTGAGGCAAACATACAAAGAAGAATGCAAAACTAGAAATATATCCTAATATTAAAGAAATCAGTTCTCCAATATGTAACATTAGAATTTTGTTTTATATCTTTGAGTATTTTAATGTCATTTTTTTATATGATTAATTTACTTGTTGTAATAATGGAGTTATTTTAGATGGATTTGTATTTAAATGATCTATTATATTTAGTACATTATTCATGTCTGTATTTGACAAATGAACCATATTATTTATCGTTGAAGATAAATGAGGTGAATTTATTAATTGTAGCAAATTACTTGCAATTTGTGCATTTAGACTACTAATAATACTCAAGTTACTTTCTACAATCGGTATAACACTCGGATCTTGATTTAATATCGTATTTATTTGTGATGTCAATATCGTATCTGATACTAATTTATTTACAATATTTAATAAATTTGGATTATTATTTATATTATTTATTAGTGTAGCATTATTATTTACATTTGTTATAATATTCAACGAAGATGGATCTGCTACTAAACTATCTACTAATCCTTTTAATTGACTGTTAGTCGATAAAGTATTTACAACATTTGCTAAAGAAGGATCTCCAACAAGTGACTTGGCTAATTCAATATCCTTTTCTGGTGATTTAAAAGCATTTCCTATCCCTAGAACCAAAGTATGAAATACACCAGATGTCGGAATGGGTAAGAGTGGTAAAATTTCAGAAATTACAAATAATACATACCCCATAATAGTGGCAATTGCATCCATTGTTTACATTAATAATATTTTTATTTTTAAATTAATGTATTTCATATAGTATTATACTTTTTAGTTATAACTTTTCCTAATGTGGGAGTTTTTTTTACATATTTAACAGGTGTATAAATAATAGCTGAATTATAGGATATGTGATTTTTATATTTGTACAACATGTTTGCAACTTGATGAAGGTATTTTTTTGGAATGACATCTCCTTTATTGCATAAAATAATATGCGGTCCTGATACATTTTTAAAATGAAACCATATATCATCTTGATGCGAAAATTTTAAAATATCATTGTTTCCTTGTGCATTTTTACCTATTAAAATTATATATTCTTTATCATTTTCTTCAATGTAAATTTTTTCGGATATATAATTCATACATTATATGTAATTCATATTTTATTCACTTTTCTTATGGTCCAACGTTAGAAAGATTTGTTAATGAAGGGCTTTGAATAGACATACTTGAAGATGGTTGAGTAGGGAGTAAAGGCATATCCATAATATGTTTACCAATACTTCTCATATATTTATTTTGCTCTTTTACCCAATCATTTATTTTTTTTACACCATAATAAGATATCATTTCAGGTAGTAATTCAGTTGATTTAGGAGAAGTTCCTAAAGTCTTTAAAAAGGCAAGAGTATACATATCACGATGAAGATTTCTAACAACAGCAGCTGGTTGTTGAACTGATGCAGGTGGTTGTGTTACGAATAATTGATCTAGTTGTTGTTTTGTTTGTTGAAATGATTGTTCAGCTGTTGGTTGTTGTGCTTTTGGTACTGATGTAGTTGGTTGAAATGGTGCAAAGGTTGTAGGTCTAAATGACATTTATTTTATATATTATAAAAATAAAATAAATTTAATATTAAGTCGACTTTATACTGTTTGCAAATTCTAATGAAGGGAAGGCTGTGTTTAGTTGATCTTGACGAATACATACCATCATAATATATTTATTTGGTTTAAATTCTGTGGATGTATCTTTAAAATCTAAATAATTCATAATAGGAAGTGTTAAACAATTGTTAAATGGCATGATCTTACCTTCAATTTCATCTTTTGGGTTAACAAAATATTTACTGGTAGAATAAGATTCTGGGCCCTTTTGTTTAATTACCTTTGTTTGAATATGGTTCTTTGTATTAAAGAAATATACAAGATGATTTAATGTTTCAGTAATATAATATGCTTCATTTAATATTTCAAAAATATTTTCGGGAGGATACGTTGGATTGTTTTGGAATTCTGGTTTTAAAAATTCTGCAACTTTTTTTGCACCATAAACTGATATTAAACTAGTAATATTTGTCTTTTTAGAATCAATAAATGTATCAAACATAAATTGCGGATCTTCTCTTCCTGCTGCATCTACCATAGTAATATGACCAACTTTACCTGAATTAAATTCAATTTCAAAAATTATGAATAAATGACTTCTACTAGATACGGGGTTATTGGGTGTACTTTTTACTCTTTTATGTTTAATTCGGTATTGTTCAATGCAATTAAACAAATCTGTGATTTTACTTATTTTAACATCATTAAAATTAAAATCAATTGGAGTATTGTCTTTATTCACATAATTCAATACATAATTAGAAAATTCATCTTGTTCATTTACACTTGCCTCTCTTAATTTATTCATCGACCCAACTAAATTATGGATCTTGCCAGTAATATTATTCGTATTCGGTGAATATTTATGGATGTATTGTTCAAAGATGTTTTTTATTTTTATAGATTTGTAACCCGATAAATTTGCTAAACCATAATGTATTAATCCTGGATGATATTGATCTCCTAATAATACATACGTCTTTCCACTACCACTTGCACCATACCCAAACATAACAATTGAATAACCATCTTCAACTTGTTTAAACGAATTATAAATAGCTTCTCTATATGTTTCATCAATCGTAGAAGTATCCAATTTTAACGATCTCGCTTCATGTTCTGGTACATGTCTTCCCAAGAATGCATCAACATTCGTATATTCTGGTTCATAAACATAATAAAAATTACCAAATGTTTTAGAAGTATCTACATCTCTAACAGTAATTTGTGTATGTGTATCATTCAATTCATATTGAATTGCTTGCGTTTGTCCAGACAATAAAGGTTTGATCTTAATGTATACTCTCACAGCACCAGATAAATCTTCATACAAGTTTGTTAAAATACGATCCTGTTCCTGAAAAATATGTTTATTTTCATTCCAATAGATTGATAAATTTTCAAGATCATTGCAGTAATCTGGTGAAATTTTATTCAATGTTGCTTTAGATTTGAAATATTCTCTATTTGGGTCATTTAAATATCTCTCTAAATCTAAAAAGTTGATATATTTGTAAATTTCAGCTTTTACAGATTCAAACCTGGTCGTAATGATATTATATTGCCCTTCGCTTAATCCTAATTTATTCTCATATATAATAGATTCTAATATAGATATAATATCCGTTTTACGTTTAAACACATTATTAATAACTGCAAAATTAGATATGATTTGAAAACAATTATCTGTATCAACTTCTAACATTTTTTGTTGTTGTTTACCATTTTCTCTTAGTAATTCTTTAACCTGTTCCAATTCTTTTTTTAAGGCTAATATTTCATTATTCTTTATATTAATAGTATCATTGTATAAATTTTCTTGTTCTATGTGGGCCTGTCTTAGACGATTACTTTCTTCTATAAATTGATCTGTTATTGTTTTTTTAATCTTTAATTCTATTTCTTTTATATTCTCTTCAAATTGACGTTTTAATTTTTCTATTTCTAATTCTGAAGCCGATAAATCTTGTTTTAATTTTTCATAATCAGCATTTTTAATTTCATTAGCCAATTTTGTATCATTTTGTAAACCTATGATTTCTTGATTTAAATTATTTACAGTTTCTTCATAATCATGAATTTGTTTTTCCTTTTCTGTTAATAATGCACTTATATCTTTATCAGAATCAAACATTTTAGTTTCTTTTAATTTGTTATATTCATTGTTTAATTTAATTAATTGATTTTCTTGTTTTTTAGTTCTATCTCTTAAATGGCCAATAACATCATTTTTAAAGGAAATAATTTCTTTTATTTTTAGACCAATAGAATCCAATTGAGATTTTAACTTGTCTTTATTGTCATTTTGAGTATTTGATGTTTGATTTACGTAATTCATCCATTTTTGGTTATAATCATCTATCGCTTTAATTATATATTCCTTTTCCTTTACAATTTTTTCAAAACAGCTTGTCTTAAACTTCATTAACATCGCCTCTTCTACTTGTCTTTTTGTTATATTTATATTATCAATTTGCGCATGAAGTTCTATAATAGTATTATTTAACTCATTTATTTCACGCGTCTTTTGTTTTAAATCTTCACGTTCTGCAAATGTAAGATTATCTTGGTTTGTTTCTATTACTGGTTTCATCAATTTATTTAATCTTGCTTTGATAACCTCTTTTTCTTTTCTTAAAAGCGAATTTAATTCTTGTATTTTTTTATGATTAATTTTATTTCCGTTTAATTGTTTTTGAATAAATTCTTCAACCTGTTGTCTATATTGTTGTATAGCCATCAAAATTTGCGCTTTATCTTCTGTTATTTTTCTTTTACAATTTTCATTGTTTTCCTTTAAAATGTATATAGCATTTTCATAAGAATGTTTAACATGATCTAATTGATTATTAAATTCCTTTTTTATCAATAATATCTCATTCGTTTTAGAGGTCATTAAGACATCATAATCTGTTTTAAGTGAATCGTACTCTTTTAATTCCAATTCGTGTTGCTTCTTTAATTCATTTATTTTACTTTCCAATTGTTCTTCAAAATCACTATTCAATTTATTTGTTATTTGTTGAATTTTTTCTTGTAATAATATATCAGATTCATGTTGAATTTGTTCTTGTTGTGATTGTAGATATTCAATCTGATTATTTGCATCAGCCAATTCAGTTTTAAACCGTTCCAATTCATTCACTTTTTCTTGTTCTAAATGTGTAATTTCATTTTTTAAATCATTTATTGTTTCTAAATGTTCATTTTCCTTTTGAGTAAGAATATTTTCATACTCTATTTCTAAATTTTTATCTCTGTTTTTTAATAATTCTTGTTGATATTGATATTCTTTTTCCCTCTGTAAAATACGTTCTTTACACTCTTGTTCAAATAATTTTAATTGTTCTTTATATGTCTCTTCTGTTTTTTTAATATCATCAAGTAAGTTTTTTTCTAAATTTCTTTTATCTTCATTAAATGCATTTGTTAAATTTGTTATTTCCTTTTCTTTATCATATACCAATTGTTGGTAATAAACCTTGATTTCTTCTTCTCTATCCTTTAATATTTGTTTTTGTTGTTTATCATATATAGATTCTATCTCTCTTAATTTATTATCACATGATTCATTTAGTGAAAGCGTAGATTTCTTTATCTCTTTACTCATCATTCTATCATATTCTTTTTTTAAAGAATCGTATTCTTTTTGTTGCAGTTCTTGCGTTTGAGTTGTTTCTTTTAGTTTTAATTCAAACTCACCATTTAATTTATCTGTTATTTCCTTTGTTTTTTGGTTTATTAATACAGCGTATTCATTATGTATTTGCTCTTTTTGTGATTCCATAAACTCAAGTTTAGATTGCTTGTCTTTTAACTCTTTTTGTAATGTTTTTATACTATCTAACTTTTCTTTTTCCAAGTCAGAGATCTTTTCTTTTAATTCTGAAATGGCTTCCATATGTTTGTTATTGATATCGGAAAGTTCATTATCATGTTTGATTTTTAATTGCGTTTTTATATCTTTTTTCATATTTTCTATTTCTTGTTGTCTTATTTTGTCTGATTTTAATTCTTTTTTAGAAGATTTGTTTTCTAGTAATTCATGTTTATTCCTTTTTATTTGTTCACGTAATTTTTTATTTAATTCAATTTTGGTGTTATCGAAAGCATTTGTCAAATCCATTATTTCTTTTTGTTTATCCAATATCATTTTATTATAATAATCATCCTTTTCTTTTAATAATCTATCCTTTTCAATTTTATAAGATGATTCAATTTCACTTAATTTACGTTCACATGATTTATTTATCTTGTTTTTAATTTCAGTTATTTTTTCAGACAACTTTTCATCATATATTTTTTTTAAATCTTTGTTTAATACATCAAGTTCTTGTTCTTGTTGTTCTCGCTTTATTGTGGTGTCAAGTGGTGTAGAATCTGTTATAATTCCTTTTTCTTCTATTAATTTTAAGAGGATATCTTTATCTTCTTGGTCCAATGAAATAATAAATGGTGATTTTGATAATCGTTCATCCAATTTTAAGGGTGGCTCAAATTTTCTTAAATTACCTTCAATATCTATATAACCCATAATTTTATCATCGTGAAGAATGAATCCTAATTGTTCGTGCTTTTCCAAAGATTTTAATTGAGTTCTATTAGGGTTTTTTATCATATGAGGGTAGGTTTCTTTAATATGTTCAATGTAATTTAAGTCTGAATTATCCTGTAATTTAGAGTCATTTAAATACTTTGAGTTATCAAATTTTGATTTGTCAAATTCAGGATATTTTTTCCCCAATCTTTTCAAACATTTTTCAGCATATTTAGAATTATATAAACACTTGTCTTTAGCCATATGAAAACGACGTGCTTTAAGTGACTTGTAAATCCTACCAGTAGATTTTATAGTCCTATGTGTTAGAGGATTAATATAGTAAAGAATTTTCATCAATTATTAATATATAATTTTAAAATAAACTTTTGAAAACATCTTATTAAAAAGTTTATATAATACTCAGTAATAAAGAATCAATATCTTGTGCCAATTTTAATCTTCTTATTATAGATGCATCTGATAATTTCACATAACTTTCCATTTTTTTTTTTATTTTGACATAATTATCTAATTTAATATAATGTAGATAACGTCTATATCTATGTGCTGTTTCCCGTAAGAATAGATGGGTTCTATGGTCACTTGGTGTTAAATTTATGCCTTGTAAATGTGCATCATAAAGAATATAATATTCTTCTTCTGATGATTTGATTTTTGTATATTTCATAGTAGTTATTATATCTTCTAAATCACCCTTCATATAATTCTATAATTTTCAATAATTATTCAATTATTTATCCAATTAATTATTCAATTATTTATCCAATTAATTATTCAATTATTTAATCAATTATTTATCCAATTATTTATTCAATTATTCAATTATTCAATTATTTAATCAATTATTTATTCAATTATTCAATTATTTAATCAATTATTTATTCAATTATTTAATCAATTATTTATTCATTCGATAATTTAATCAATAATTATCCAATTATTTATATTTAAATTTTTTTTATATCCCTATAATAATAAGCCATGCAATTAAATAATCCAGATATGCATCCTAGTCAATTTCAAAACGTCAATAAAAATGCGAATACCTTGATTCAAGATAAACTAGCATTGGCACAAATTAAATTAACACCTCTTGCAGGCGATGATGTAAAAACATTAACGTCACCAGGAAAACATAATTTTACAAATGATGATAAACAATTATCTGATTATAATCAACGTTCTTTATTTAAGAATTTGTACGGTGATACATTGTTAACAGATTTGTTTTTTTCCAAGAAAAATATTCAAAATATTCAAAATGTATTACGTTACTTGGTATATCAAGAAATGGGATATATTATAGATAATCAATCAAACAATGAATTGATGGTCATTATGCGCAGCATATTTTTAGAATATTCTGAACATCCAATGTACATAAATGAACAAATGGATGATGAAACAAAAAAAAAGATATTACAACAATATACACAGGAATGTGACCGACTAAATCAACTTGTAATTAACGAATCCCTACCCAGATTATGTTCTGGTTTACAACAATATTTGAGTTATTTACATGACGCTAGTACACCCATTAGACCTATACCTCCACCTATCAATGATTCCATTTCTGGAACGCGAGATTTAAGGTCTATTACACAAATTCTAACTGGATCGTCGCTATAAACTCTACAATTTAATTATATATACGAATTAAATTGCAGAATATAATAAATATACAGAAATTAAATAGACTTGATTTTTGTTTTATATGTATACGTAATATCAGTACCACCACGTGTAACATTCTTTTTTTGTAATTTACGTGAAACACGATACTTGTATTCTTTATGATCTGATCCACGCGTTGTTTCTTTAATAACGATTTTCATACTTCTAACTTTACCCTCCATAAATCCATGGGCTTTTGCATAAGCTTTTTTAGCGGCTGCAATAGGAGTTTCAGATTTGAAACGTCCTCCTTCATAATCTATTTTTGATTTATCAGATGATTTAACAATCTTTACAATCGTAAACGAACGCATTGTTTAATATTATATTATAAAAAATAATTACTTAAATACACTAAAAAATAATTACTTGGATACACTAATTACTTAAATACACTAATTACTTAAATACACTAATTACTTAAATACACTAAAAAATAATTACTTGGATACACTAAAAAATAATTACTTGGATACACTAATTGTGTAAATTAATTATAAAAATGTATTAGATTTATTTGTTTAATTGTGATTTTAATTGTTTTATTTCAGAATTTAATTCTTTTATACATGCCATCAAGATGACATTTATTCTGCTGTAATCCAATGAATAATATGTTTCTTCTGAATTCTTTTTCAGTAACTCAGGGAAATCTTTTTCAAAATCTTGGGCAATAAAACCTAAATAATCTTGTTTATCATTGTCATACAAATTATTATAGTAAATAGGTTCTAGATATTCAATTTTATCCAATATACCTTTTGAAGAGAATTTTCTAATATTCTTTTTAAGACGTCTATCCGAACTGGATGTAATAACACCACCGACATATACATCTTGACCTATACTCGCTCCTCCAGGTGTTAAAAAGGACCCTCCGTCATTTACACTGCTAGAATTTATCGTACTTTGGATCGTTATTCCTCCAAAAGTAACTACAGAACCAGTTGTTAAATTTACAGCCCCATCACTTGCTGTTACCGTAATATATGCAAATGAATTACTTGCCGTACCAATACAATTTAATGTTCCTCCTATATAAAGATCCCCAGATACAGCAGCCCCACCATTTACTGTTAATCCCCCGCCATTTAATTCCGAAGAACTGTTTATACCCGAATTGACTGAAAGACCACCTGTAACCATTAAAGCTCCATCTGTTGCATTATTACTAGGTTGTGTATTTATAAAATAAACTTGTCCTTTCGCTTGTATAGAACCGTTTACATCTAATATGTAACCAGGAGAAGTTGTATTAATACCTACGTTTCCATTTGTCATAAAGAATGAACCAATCGTAGCATTTAATGCATCAATAGATGTCATTTTCATATTTGTGCTAGTTATACTCGTAAATACACTATTTATCATCGTACTATTTGTAGAATATATTTGACCTGTGCTGATACTCGTTGTCGCAAGGATTGTACCAGTTGTTAAACCGGTTGATACATTCAATATCCCAGTTGATATACTTGAAAATACGCTATTTGTAATAGTACTATTAGTTGCAAATAATGCACCAGAAGTAATAGAAGTGCTCACTCTAGCTGTACCTGTAACGTCTAATTTAGCACCTGGCGCGGTATTACCAATACCTACGTTACCAGTACTCGTTACAAAAAGAGTTCCAAGAGTGTGTCCATTTGAACCAGTAGCCTGTAAACCTGAGTTTGTTATTAAAAGACTTTCTGCACGTATTATTCCTTGTACATCAAATGCTACTCCTGGATTTTTTAATATACCTACGCCATTACTATCTATTCTTAAAGTACCTATAGTGTGAGATGTACCAGAACTACTTAATACTCTTATACTTCCTCCAGTAACAAGTAAGTTACTTGTTGTAATAATATTTGCAGTTATATTAGCCGAACTTGTAAGGGTATTTATATTCATGTTACTTACTGTCATATTGTTGGAAGCAATATTAGAAGAACTAATAAGTGAAGTTATAAACAATGTACCTACAGTTTGACTATCTAAAGTCATATTTGTTGTACTCATATTTGTTGCGACAACATTTATCATTGTGCTATTTGTGGCAAACAATGCACCTGATGTAACAGAAGTGCTAAATCGTGCGGTACCATTGACGTCTAATGTGGCACTTGGAGACACTGTACCAATACCTACATTTCCATTCGTATAATATAAATTACCACCAGTGCCACTTGTCCATTGTGATGATACATATAATAGTCCATTTTGATATAAACTGCCCGTAAAATTGATATTACTTGTTGTTAATCCTGTAGATAGATTTAGTGTTGCAGAAGATGCATTTGTAAAAACGCTATTTGTAATAGTACTATTTGACACATTTAGCGAAGCACTAGAAATATTTGACGTGGCTAATAATGTCCCAGTTGTTAACCCAGTACTTACATTTAATGTGGTTGAAGAGATATTTGTACAGATACAATTTGTAATAGTTGATGTACTTGCGTTCAAATTTGTTGCTAAAACAGTTGAAACAATAATAGAGGTAGATGTTATTGTACTCGCATTAATATTTGATACATTCACATTTGTACAAGTGATATTTGTTGAAATGTTGTTTGATACAATAGAATTTGTAATAGTAGAATAAATGGATTCTATGGAAGTAGAACGTATATTAGTAGAAGTGATATTCGTAAACAAACTGTTATTACCAGTTATTCCAATACTAAAATTGGCTCCACCTAATACATCTAATGTGAAATTAGGTGAAGTTGTGTTGATACCAACATTTCCAGATGTATAAAATAAATTTCCACCTGAACTACTCGTCCATTGTGAAGATATATATAATGAACCATTTTGATATAGTTGGCCTGTAAAATTTAAATTAGTCGTTGTAATATCACCAGAAATATTGGCATTTCCTCCTAAATAGATATCTTTTTTAATGGCCACTCCTCCAGGTACAATAAGAGATCCAGAAGTGAATGAACTACTATTTTGAGTACCAAATAATTCAATTGACCCCGTATCTGATTTAATTAAAATACCACAAGATGAATTTGTTAATTGTAAATTATTAGATGTATTTTGAATAGTCCATGAAAGACTATCCCCACTCATAATTATTTTTTTTGATATCTGTGTAGGATAATTTAAATTAACTGTCGTTGTATTCGCATCAAGTGACATAAAAGGACTGGATGTTGCATAACTGTATATGTTAAATGTATTAGTACCTGCCGATTGAACGTTTTGCCCTATAATCCAACCATTTGTAGTAGTATAATCACTTTTAGTTCCAAAATGAATACTTGTTTCATTATTCAAAGTTTTGGGAATTAAATTTATTTGTGATGCGTTATCACTCTTTATATACATCTTTCCATTTATTCCCATTCCACCATAAAATACACCAGAACCAGATAATGCATTAGTACTATCTGTGGTATCTAATACAGTAATTGTTTTCCCAATAATTACATTCTGACCAACTGCAAGACCACCTGCACAACTGATACCCCCACCTGAAGTAACAGATACCGCTGTTGTGCTACATTCAATACCCAATCCGCCAGCAAAA
>Ga0315904_10000350_pt1 | contig 72738 bp, 65 predicted proteins | sample LakEriMetagenome_6_FD_203529 | JGI IMG/M metagenome (GOLD analysis project Ga0315904, IMG submission 203529) | Freshwater fungal communities from buoy surface, Lake Erie, Ohio, United States - Buoy 12 MA120 | ecosystem: Environmental > Aquatic > Freshwater > Lake | place: USA: Lake Erie, Ohio...
GGTAAGCTGCCTTGCCGGCCAGTTCATTGCTGGCCGAAAGATTCAATAGCACGTTGGCGCCTGCCATGCACTGCAGCGAACTGGGAGGAACCGGCACCCAGAGGTCTTCGCACAGTTCGACTCCAACGACCGCCGAGCCCGATTCAAAGAGCAGATCGATCCCCAGCGGCACGCTGCCGATCCCCTTCAGATCGATCGACTGGGGCATGGTGCGATCGCCTGGGTGGAACCACCGTGGTTCGTAGAATTCCTGGTAGCCAGGCAGGTACTGTTTGGGGACGATCCCCAGCAGCTGACCCATCGAGAGGACGGCAGCGACGTTATAGAGTTTCTGGTCGATCGCCATCGGCAGACCGACGACGACCAGGCCGGGTCGATCTTTTCCATCGTCGATCAGCCAGCGAAGGTTATCGAGCGATCGATCGAGCAGCGTGGGCTGATGGAAGAGGTCGCCGCAGGTATAGCCCGTTAGCGACAGTTCCTGGAAGACGACGATGTCGCTGCCTTGGAAGCGATCGAGCATCGAGAGGATGGCGGAGCGATTGGCATCGGGGTCGGCAACGGTGGTCGGTGCGCTGGCGGCGGTGGCGCGAAGAAAGCCGTGCGGGTTCATCCGGCGGACCTCATGGTGCTGGCGGAAAAAGGATTGAGCATTCTTGGGTCGCCAGTCGGTTGCTTTGCGGCCACATAGGTCATGGCCACTTGATCTTGGATCGCCGAGTTGGTTTCGGTACGCTTCGGCCGCCAGGCTGCAAGGGTTGTGGCTTTGGGTGCAGGGTATTTTTCCTGTCGCAGGAGCGGCTTATGTCGGCCATCGTTCAAACCACCTTGCTGCTGGTTGTCTCCAACATCTTCATGTTACTCGCCTGGTACGGGCATTTGAAGGACTTGGCCAGCAAGCCCTGGTACGTGGCGGCGCTGGTGAGTTGGGGGATTGCGCTGCTGGAGTATTTGATCCAGGTTCCGGCCAACCGGATCGGATTTGGTCCGGGCGGGATGGACCTGGCGCAGCTGAAGATTTTGCAGGAAGTGATCACCCTATCGGTGTTTGTGCCGTTTGCGATCCTTTACATGCGAATGCCGCCGAGGCTGGATTTCCTCTGGGCGGCATTGTGCATGTGCGGCGCGGTCTATTTCGTCTTCCGGCAGGGTGTTGCGGCGCGACCTTAGCCAGCGGGGGCTTTGGGTCAGTGGGGCCGCGAGATGCCGTGGACGTGGGCCCAGTAGTTGCCGATCGCTTTGGCGCCCGAGACGAAGCAGTGGCCGTTGACTTGGCCGCTGAGCAGTTCCAGCGCGTCCATCGCCGGTGGGGCAGCCAGGATCAGGACGGGGCAGCCTTGATGCGATTCGCCCAGCAGCTTGACGATCTCCTGCCTGGGGCGCTGGAAGTCGACGTAGTGGATGTCGAGTTGGTGTCGGAGTTTGGGGAAGTAGGAGAGGACGCCGGTGATCTGCGCGCAGTCGGGGCAGTAGTAGGGGAGTCCTGGTCCATCGGGGAAATCTTCTTTGAGCAGGAAGAGGGTGTCGCGCTGCATGGTGGGTATCCTGGAGTGGGTATCGATGTGATGACGCCGGTCGTTTTGATTTTACGGGAAGGAGTCGACCTTCAGGTAGCCACCATTGCTTTCCTGGTAGCCACCATCGTTTTCCTGGTAGCCACCATCGCCAGATGGTGGATTGGCCGGAATCGAGTTCGATCTAGAAAATCCACCGCGTGGCCGCGGTGGCTACCTGAGGTTGGCCTGGACGATGCAGAAGTGACATCAACCGAAGCCATCCACCGCGTGGCCGCGGTGGCTACATGCCAGTTTGGCTATGTGACGTTGGCTACAGACGAGTCCTTATCCCAGCAACCAGGATTGGGCGAGATAGACTAGCATGCCGGCCAGGTAACCCAGGAGTGCCCAGGGGGCGATTTTTTTGAGGTACCAGACGAAGTCGATATGCTCCAGTCCCATCGCAGCGACACCGGCGGCCGAGCCGATGATGAGGCAACTACCGCCGGTTCCGGCGCAGTAGGCCAGCAGCATCCAGAAGGGATGGTCGATCGGCATCGAATACATCTCCATGCCGGCCGCCACTAGCGGCACATTGTCGACGACGGCCGAGAGGAGTCCGATGATCACCGCGACCACTTCGCGGGAGGGGATGGTTTGATCGAGCCAGCGGGCGAGCTGGCCGAGGGTGCCGATGGCGGATAGGGCGCCGACCGCCAGAAGGATCCCTAGGAAAAAGAGGACGCTCGACATATCGATCCGCTTGAGCACCGACAGCAGGCCGGTGCTGGTGCGTGTCGATTCGTCCTTGGTGTGGCTGATGAGTTCCGAGACGATCCAGAGGATGCTGAGGCTGAGCATCATGCCCATGAAGGGAGGGAGATGGGTGTAGGTCTTGAAGACGGGAACGCTGACCAGTCCCAGGACGCCAAGAATGAGAAATAGCTTCTGTTGCCAGGGCAGGATCGTCTTGTCGACATGCTGATGTTTGTGTGGGGAGTCGTGCAGAGTGCCGGTCATGTTGCGGGAGATCAGCAGCAGTGGCACCAGCAGGCATGCGATGCTGGGCAGGAAAAGCTCTTTCATCACCTCGACGGCGCTGATTTTGCCTTTGATCCAGAGCATGGTTGTGGTGACGTCGCCGATCACCGTCCAGGCACCGCCGGCGTTGGCGGCGATGACCACCATGCCGGCGAAGAAGAGTCGCTTCTGGCGATCGTGGATCAGTTTGCGAAGGAGCGACACCATGACGATGGTGGTGGTCAGGTTGTCGAGGACGGCGGAAAGGAAGAAGGCCAGCCAGCAGAGGATCCACAGCAGGGTCGATTCCTTTCTGGCTTGGATGCGCGAGGTGATCAGTTCAAACCCTTCGTGGGCATCGACTAGCTCCACGATCGTCATGGCGCCGATCAGGAAGAAGAGGATGCCGGCGATTTCTCCCGTGAGGTGAAGGAGCTGGCCATCGACTAGGTAGTGCTGTGACAGCGAGGCGTTGCCGTGGTGGTCGGCATGGTCGTCTGGACTCTGTTCGTGGACGGAGCCGGCTGATTCACCCGTGCGCTGTTCCAGCTGAAACCATTCCGGGACGCGATTCTCAGGGAGCAGGTTTTGGACGTCGATGGCGTAGAGGGACCAGCAGACGACGCCGATGAAGAGAGCCGTTGCGGCTTTGTTGATGTGCAGTTTGTGTTCGAACGCGATCGCCAGGTAGCCGAGGACAAAAACCAGGAGAATGATCGGGAGCATTGTGGGCCTATCCACGGAGGAAGCGGTGGGAGTCAATCGCTCGGGCCACCAGCACCAATCGGCCTTAAAAAACATTTTCAAGGCCGACGCGGTTTTCCGCTCGATCACCATCTTACCAATGCAAGCCGGCGGTTCGGCAGGGGCATCGGAGGGAGAGGGAGTGGGGGGAAGGCTGGGAGTCGGTATACTCGGGGGAATCCCTGGTTGAGGTTTCGTCCCCTGGTTGAAGGGGCGGCAGGGTTCAATTTCGATCATCAGCAGAGGACGAGGTGGCTGTGGACGCAAAGATCATGCTGTTGCCGGGGGACGGCATTGGCCCGGAGGTGGTGGGGGAAGCCGAGCGGGTGTTGGAGCGGGTGGCGAAGAAGTTTTCGCATACCTTTCACTTCACTTCGGGTTTGATCGGCGGTTGTGCGATGGATGCCACTGGCGACCCGTTGCCTCAGGCGACCATTGACGCATGTCGCCGCAGTGATGCCATGCTTTTGGGGGCGGTGGGTGGTCCGAAGTGGGATGATCCGAACGCCAAAACGCGGCCTGAAGCGGGGCTACTGAAGCTGAGGAAGGAGTTTCAGCTTTATGCCAATTTGCGACCGATTGTGACTTTCCCTGAGCTGATCGATGCATCGCCGCTGAAGCGGCATGTGGTGGAGGGGACTGATATTCTTTTCTTCCGGGAGTTGACTGGCGGGATCTACTTTGGTCCGGCGGGTCTGGAGAAGCTGCCGGAGGGAGGGGAGCGAGCGCACAGCACGGCGGTCTACACGACGGGAGAGATTGAGCGGATTGTGCGTATGGCGGCGCATGCTGCGCGCCTGCGTCGCGGGAAGCTGACGATGGTCGATAAGGCCAATGTGTTGGAGGTCAGTCGGTTGTGGCGGCGGGTGTCGCAGCGGATTGTCAGCGAAGAGTTTTCGGATCTGGCCTACGACGTGGTGCTGGTCGATTCGATGGCGATGCATCTGATCAGCCGCCCGACGACCTTTGATGTGGTGGTGACCAGCAATCTCTTTGGGGACATTCTGACCGATGAGGCATCGATGCTGCCTGGTTCGCTGGGGATGCTCCCCAGTGCATCGCTTGGGGATCGCGGACCGGGGTTGTTTGAGCCGATTCATGGATCGGCGCCAGATATCGCCGGCAAGGGGATCGCCAATCCGCTGGCGACGATCCTGGCCGCGGCGATGTTGCTGCGTCATGGACTGAGGCTGGAGAAGGAGGCTGGGGAGGTGGAGTCGGCGGTGAGGAAGGTGCTGGCTGATGGGCATCGCACCGCCGATCTGGTGGGTGCGGGGCAGCCGAGTCTTGGGACAAGAGCGATGGCCGACCAGGTGCTGGAGGCGATGTGAGTCGACGGAAAGCGGGTGGCAAAAAAGTAGGCGTGCCGGTGAATCCAACCGCGATGGCTGGCAACCCTGCGATCGCTCCCTCGCCAAGTGGCATGGATCGGTTTCAGCATCCCTGTCCGCTCTGCAGCCTGCATTGCCAGCGGAGCGACTGGATTGCCAGTTGCTCGACCGCCGGACGGTTCGATCCCGCGGGTGAAGGGAAGGGGGGGGCAGTCAGTTTGGCATCCTCTGGAATTCGGGCATGGGTGTCCGGGGTAGAGATGCCGCTGGAAGAGGCGATCGGGCTTTGGCATCGATGGTGGGAGGGGAGTCGGTCGCGTGCGATTGGTGGGGTGCCCGCCGATGTGCAGGCGACTCGTGCACTGCTGCGGTTGGCCGAGCGGAGTGAAGCGATCTGGGATTTATGGGCGAGTGAGGCGACATGGTCTGCGATCGAGGGGTTGCAGAGGGATGGCGCGACGCTGACGACGTTTGCTGAGGTGCGTCGTTACTGCCAGCAGATTTGGGTACTAGGGGATGATCGCTTGCTGGATGGTTACCCGATGTTGCCCGAGCATCTGCGGCCGGAAAGGAAAGTGATTTCGCCGGGGGATTCGAGGGAGACACTCCAAGAGACGTGGCTGATTGGTTCGTGGAGTGTGCAGGCGAAGGAGCGATTTGAGGAGGCGGGGCATCGGGTGATGCTTTGGGAGAGTGAGTTGGAGCGGTTGCCACATGGGTTGCTGGCGCTGCGTCAGGAACGATTGGCTCAAGCGGCGGCAGGCTCTCGCGCGACGCATGGCGTGGTGGTGGTCGATCCGGATCTGTTGGACGTGTCGATGGTGGGGGTGTGGTTGGAGCAATGGCGTCAGTGGTGTGGTTTGTCGCTGGAGACCGATCGTTGGTCGACGTTGCTGTTGCGTGGTGTGGGTGCGGGGGATCGCGAGGTATCGGTTTGGACGACCGGGTACCCGGGGCGGGTGCGATTCGAAGGTGGGGCGATCGATTACGATCCTCAGCGGTGGTCGATGGATCGATGGATCGAGCCGGCGAGGGTGGAGTCGTTGTTGTGGGTAGAAGGTTCGGTGGCCGGATGGCGAGTCGATTGCTCGCATCCGCTCGATCGATTCCCGGTCGATCGATTGGCGATTGCGGCAGTTCGGCCGACCGAAGCGATGAAGGCGAGGGGAAGGTTTTGTTTTCAGGTGGTGCCTAGTGGTTGGCGCGGCAGGGTTTGGCGGATGCGAGCCGATGGTGCGTCGATGGACGCGGTAGGTCCTTGGTTGCAGGCGGCGGGAGGATGGCGGGATGACGTGTCGCTTGCGTATTTAGCCGAGCGGCTGGCGCGCGGTTGGCGGTAGGTCAGCTTTTCTTTGTAGCCTTTTTCTCTTGTAGCCACCGCGGCCACGCGGTGAATTTTTTGGGTTGAAGTTGCTTCTGGATCGTCCAGGCCAACGTCAGGTAGCCACCGCGGCCACGCGGTGGATTAGTTCGTTGGACGTTGATCCTGGCGCATCCACCATCTGGCGCTTGGAGAGAGCAAGAAGATCGATTTCTTTGGATCGGTCTGTTCACTTCTTTTTCGGCCAGAGGATGGCGGTCAGCGCGATGGCTCCCAGGCCGGCAGCGATCAGCCCGTACTTGGTCATCTGTTCGATGTAGTACTTGGCGTTCAGTTGGGCTTCCATGAAGGGTGGAAGTCTTCGGTTACCGAGGGCTGAGTCTTGGAGGTTGCGGTAGAAATTCCAGGTGTCTCCTACTGGCATGCGATCGATCATCTCCTCACCTGCCTTGATCTCATCGGCCACCGTGAAGCGGAGATCGAGTTGTCGATACCAGTAGCCGTAATAGGAGACGTTGTAGAGGCAAAGAGCGAGCAAACCGAGGGAGAGAGCCGAGATCACGCCTCGCACTGGGTTCCAGGCTTGGGGGGATCGGTCGGAGAAGCGGCGGTTGGAGCGAGGGGGGTTGGCGGTGGAATCGGCAGGCTCAAGTTGGGAAAAGCCGCGAAGTGTGGGGACGGCGACAGTTTGTCCACACGAGCAATCGATCGACTGCCCAGCTTGGCTTTTGCTGACCAGGAGGGACCGCCCGCATGGACAGGGGAGAAGGTATTCGGAGCTCATGGGATCTCTCGCATTGTGCCGCTTGGTGCCGAGCCAGCCGATTCGGTAAAACTGGCGATTCTAGAGGACAAACTCTGGACCATGTCATTTCCAAGGGTAAAATTTGCCGTGACAAACTCCTGTTTGCTCCTTGTGGTTACGAACCATTGTCCGATGCGGTTGGCCTTGAAAGGTGTTGGATCAGAAAACGGTCTGGCAGTCCGAGAGGAAAGCTGGAGAGGCCTTCCGAGTGGATCACTTGGGGGATTGGTAGTTTGTCCGCGGTCAAATTTTGAAAGGTGGGTGGTTGGTAGCGGGAGGTTGCTGCCACTTGCTGGTTCGAGCAGACGGGATCATTGAGCGACCTGAAATCCAGGCAAGGCACCAGTGGGTGCGGTGGGTTGGACCTAACCCTTTCTGTAGGCGCTCGAGACGGTTTGCTGGGCTGGCGACGCTTCGGATCGATGATGGGATGGTGCCGGGAAGCACGAATCTGGCATTTCGATTCGAGGGGCTATGAGATTCCAGAAACCGACACCGGAGGCTCAAAAGAGGCCTCGTCAACGGCGGTCGGTGGACTATGGGATCTCCGGGAGATGACCGAAAGGCCGACGGGTCCTTTTGAAGAGGGCTGGTCGAGGTGGGTTTGGGGGATTTCTCCTGAGGGGGAATTTTTTCAGGCCACGTATTGGGGTGCGCCTTGTCTTGGGATGTGGACAAGGGGGCCGCAGGAGCCTGGTGGTTGAAAGCCTATGGGTATTGGGTGGCCGGGAGGTTGGTTGCCATGAGCGACGGATCTGCCGGGCAAGATGCCTGAGTGAAGTTTGGTGGGTCTGCAGGCGATGGATGCGCCGGTCTTGATGGTGGTGTGCTGAAGATTCCCATGGTGGATGGGGTGGCAGCATTGCAATCGGAGAGACTGGTAGGCTTTGCCTAGATTTCGGACTGTTTCCTCGAATTTAGAAGACGGAACCGCGACTCTTGAGTCGTGGTGCGGCTTTCGGGGCGAAAAATCCAAATGGCGATGGAATTTTGAATTACGATAGGGCGGGATTCGGCTGGTTGACTGAGGAGAATCTCAAGGCGACCGGGCGGAATGGACGAATTTTGCAAGCCAACTGGAGTTTCGAGCTCAGGGGGAAGGTTTCGAAGAGAGACACGCAGTGAGGGCAGGTAGCTGATTCCGGCGAGTTGGTTTGGACTGAGCCGATAAGGTTTGGAAAGCTGGACGTTGGGTCGGTTTATTGCCAGAGAGTTTGCGGACCGTGGCGGGTGCGACGTTCTGGAGGGGGCAGGCCTCTTGCAGGATGGAGCAAAAAGGGATGATTTGAAGCAGCAGGAACGAGCCGGTGGTTTTCCAGTGCTAAGATTGGAAACGCCTGGGGCCTATCGGGAGCGGCATGATCGCTCGGACGATGGGTTGTCAGGTGCAAAGCCTGGATCGCTCCTGATTTTGACAACTAGCATGCTGGGAGGAGGTTGGCCTTGTTTGATCCGTTGATGGACGAGTTTGAAGATGACTCGCCGCGCAGCCCCGAGGATCTGGTTGGGTTTCATGGCCTTGCATTGGAAGAGGAAGGAGACGACCTGGGGGACGGTGTCCCGGCCGATGTCGCAGCGAGCGAGGAGTCAATCCAGCTGGAGAGCGACGAGGATCTGCTGGGAGATATCGACGAAACTGATACTTGGTCGGACGACCCGGTTCGGATGTATCTGACGCAGATGGGAGAGATTCCGCTGCTGACCAGGCAGGAGGAAATCCGCCTCGCCAAGACGATCGAAGTGACTCGACGACGTTTCCGCACCAAGTTGTTGGAATGCGACTACGTAGCGCAATATGCATTCAAGGTATTGCGTCGCGTGCAGTCGGGAGAGTTGCCATTTGATCGGACGGTCCAGGTGTCGGTGACCGACAAACTGGAAAAAGATCAGATCATGGGAAGGTTGCCAGGGAACCTCAAGACGATCGATTCGTTGCTGAAGCGAAATCGTCGGGATTACTGCATCGCTTTGAGTCGTCGGCAGGCCAAGGGGCGGCGCCAGGATGCTTGGCAGTCTTTGGCGAGGCGACGGCGCAAAGCGGTTCGTCTGATTGAAGAACTGGGTCTTCGGACGCAGAGAATCGAGCAGATGATTGGGTTGTTGGAGCGGTTCAGTCGGCGGATCGATGAGATTCGGGACGATTTGAGCAAGCTGTCCAGTGAGCAGGTGGCGCCCTCGCAGATTGCGGAGCTGAAGCGGGAGTACCGCCAGATCCTGATCGCTTGCCAGGAAACGCCAACCTCACTTCGCCAGCGGGTGCAGATGGTCAAGCGGGTGTATACCCAGTATCAGCAGGCCAAGAAGCAACTGAGCGAAGGGAATCTTCGATTGGTGGTTTCGATCGCGAAAAAGTACCGCAATCGAGGGCTGAGCTTCCTGGATTTGATCCAGGAGGGGAATGCTGGTTTGATGCGAGCGGTGGACAAGTTCGAGTATCGCCGAGGCTTCAAGTTCTGCACGTATGCTACGTGGTGGATTCGCCAAGCGATCACTCGGGCGGTAGCGGATCAGAGTCGGACGATTCGGATTCCGGTGCACATGGTGGAAACCATGTCGCGAGTCCGCAATGTTTCGCGGCAGTTGCTGCAGGAGCTGGGGCGTGAGCCGACGCTGGAAGAGACGGCAAGGCGAGCTCAGACGACCATCGAAGAAGCGCGACGGGTGTTGGCGATGAGCCGTTATCCGATTTCGCTGGATCGTCCGGTCGGCAACAGCGAAGACAGCCAGTTCGGCGACTTGCTTCCAGACGGGACGGCGGAGAGCCCAGCGATTGGTGCGGGGCAGGAGATGTTGCGGGACCGCATCAACCGCGTCCTTAAGACGCTCAGCTACCGCGAGCGGGAGATTATCAAGTTGCGTTATGGACTTGGGGATGGCTACAGCTACACGCTGGAAGAGGTAGGGCATATCTTCAAGGTGACGCGCGAGCGAATTCGGCAGATCGAAGCGAAGGCGGTTCGCAAGTTGCAGCAGCCCAGCCGAAGCCAGGATCTGGTTGGATTCCTCGACTGATCCGATCTTCAACGACCTAATCCGCAAGGATCTAACGGCTTCCTGGTTATCCAGGAAGCCGTTTTTATTTCGCTTGTGCGAGCCGTTGCTGTTTGGACTCTTCCCGTACCAACCATCTCCCCGTAGCTACCCATCGCCAGAGGGTGGATGCGTTAGGATCGACGTCCAATGAAGACATCCACTGCTTGGCTGTGTTGGCTACCTGGCGTTGGCGTAAGTCCTATGAAAAAATTCCCCGTAGCCATCCAACGACAAAGGGTGGACAACCATTGCTATGCTTCAGATAGGAATTCCATCGCGTGGTGGCGGTGGCTAGAGGCATAAGGGGGAAAGGAAAGGGGACAGGATGAGTGGTAGGCTGCATCCACTGGAAGAAGGATGGAAGATTCACCAGCAAGGGAGGGTGGTGGAGGCAGAGCAGATCTACCGTGGGGTGTTGGATGCGAATCCACGCGATCCAGCGGCGTGGTGTTACCTAGGGATCGCCTTGCATGATCGAAAGCAATACCACGCTGCGGTCGATGCGTATCGGAAGGCGATTCAGCTGAAGCCTGAATTCCCGATTGCCTGGAACAATCTTGGGAATAGCCTTCGGTATTTAATGGAAGTCGATCAGGCGGATCAGGCTTTCTTGAGGGCGATTGCTTTGCAGCCCGGGTATGCCAACGCGTATCGAAATCGTGGCACGCTGCACATCTGGAACGGCAACTTGGAACTAGCGAGAGAGAGTTTTCAGGAGGCGTTGCGATGCAAGCCGGATGATCCTGAGCTGCATCGCAACCAGGGGATCCTCCATTTGCTGAAGGGGGAGTATCCGCAGGGATGGGAGGAGTACGCGTGGCGCTGGCAATGTAGCGATATGCGTCGTCCGGCGTACCAGCAACCTCTTTGGAAGGGAGCCAATCTGGAGGGAAAGAGGTTACTGCTTTACGCCGAGCAGGGGTTGGGGGACTGCATTCATTTTCTACGCTATGCGGATGTGGCGCGCCAGCAGGGAGCCGAGGTACTGGTGCATGGCCCCGCGCGGCTGACACCCCTGCTGTCGAACTATCCGGGTGCCGATCAGTGGATTCCGCAGTCGGCGGAGGTGGAGTTGCCATTTGACCTGCAGGGTTCGCTGATCGATGCCGCGCACTGGACTGGATGTCGATTGGGGGCGATTCCGTTGGCCGATCGCAGCATCATGGCACCGCTTGGCGCGGCTAGGTATTGGAAGGAGTGGTTTGAGCACCGGTTCCCTCAAGGCTTTCGCGTCGGATTGATGTGGCAGGGGAGTCGCGAGAATCAGGCCGACCCGTTTCGTTCGTTTCCACTTAAGGAGCTGCTGCCACTTGCCTCGGTGAAAAACATTCATTGGTTCAGCCTGCAGATGGGGGATGGGGTGGAGCAGCTAGTGGATTGGCAGGCCGCGGCTCCCCTGCATCCGTTGCCGGCCGATGCGGACAAAGCCCGAGGAGCGTTTGTCGACACGGCGGGGATCTTGGAGCAGCTCGACTTGATGGTGACATGCGATTCTTCGCTGGGGCATTTGGCCGCATCGATGGGAATTCCCACCTGGATCCTGCTTGGCTATGTTCCCGATTGGAGATGGATGCTGGGTCGAGACGATAGTCCGTGGTACCCGACGGTGAGGCTGTTTCGCCAGGAGCGATTGGGGCATTGGGCTAGCGCGGTGCGGAACCTGAAAGGGGCATTGGAGGCGAAAGTCCAGCAGGTGGGGAGTCAAGCTGGAGGCAACTGATATTCTAACCGAGGTTAGAATGTTGTGTTTCGTCTTTCGCGCAGCCATCAACGTCAGGTAGCCACCGCGGCCACGCGGTGGATTTCTTCGATGGACGATATTTCTGGATCGTCTAGGCCAACGTCAGGTAGCCACCGCGGCCACGCGGTGGAGTTCTTTGGTTGATGTCGCTTCTGGATCGTCCACCATCTGGCGATTGATGGCTACGGGGATGCGGTGGAGTGCTTCGGTTGATGTCGCTTCTGGATCGTCTAGGCCAACGTCAGGTAGCCACCGCGGCCACGCGGTGGATTTCTTCGATGGACGATGCTTCTGCATCATCCACCATCTGGCGATTGATGGCTACAGGGATGCGGTGGAGTGCTTCGGTTGATGTCGCTTCTGGATCGTCCACCATCTGGCGATTGATGGCGACTGGGAGAAGAGAGCTACAGCTACTTGCCGATGCAGAAGCGGGAGAAGAGGGCATCGAGGATGTCATCGGTACAAACTTCTCCGGCGATCTGACCGAGGTCATCCAGTGCATGGCGTAGGTGACCGGCGGTCCATTCGTCGCCGAGGCGATCACGATTCGACTGCCGCGCCATTTCAACCGATTCGCTGGCTCGCTGGAGCCCCTGTTGGCAGCGCGCGGCGGTGGCGGGGATCATTTCGGGGGTTTCCTCGCGTTGTTGGAGGATCCAGTGAGCGACGGCATCCAGAAGAGCCTGGATCCCTTGGCCGGTCTTGGCGCTGGTGACCCAGGTATCCGATCGATTGCCGATGGCCTGGGATGTTGGTGCCAAGTCGCAGCAGGTGGTGACATGCCAGCAAGGGATGGAGTGGAGCGATTCGGGGAGTGCGGGGAGGGGTTCCGGAGGGGAGTTCGCAGGGTGGCAGAGCAGGATCAGGTGAGCGTCGGCCAGTTGGGCGGTAGTTTGGAGTTGAGCGGCTGCGCGGGGGGATCGGTCGGCGGGGCGGGATTCGATGCCAGCGGTATCGATCCATGCCATCTCGATTCCCAGATGCTGAATGGTTGCCTCTAGGTAGTCGCGAGTCGTCCCTGCCTGGGGACTGACCAAGGCCGAAGGTTGCTGACCAAGCCGATTGGCGGAGCCATCTGGCTGGGGTAGGCGGATGGCAGTTTGCAGGAGGGCGTTGAAGAGGGAGCTTTTGCCGGCGTTGGGTAGACCGGCCAGGACGATTCTGGGAGTGCTGGTTAGGAGGAGTCGAGTGGTCCATTGCTTTTGGATCTGATCGAGCTTTTGGGAGAGGCTTTCCAGTCGCTCTTCGATCTGCTGATGGGAGACGAAGGAGATATCTTCGTCGACGAAATCGAGTCCGGCCTCGATATCGGCCAGTAGTTCGATGGTTTGGGTGCGTAGTGTGTGGATGGGGACCTGAATGCCCCCCGCCAGTTGTCTTAACGCTCGATCGAGTTCTTTTTGGGATTGGGCGTGGATGACGGCCAGAACGGCTTCACACTGTGCCAGATCGAGTCGGCCGGCGAGGAAGGCGCGGAGGGTGAATTCACCTGGAAGTGCTTGGCGGATTCCTAAATCGCCCAACTGCTTTAGGATCTCCTGGAGCAGTGGGGGGGATCCGATGGTGTGGATTTCCAGCGTGGGTTGGCCGGTGTAGCTGAGCGAGTTGGGCCAGAGCCAAAGGTCGGCCGGTAGCGATTCAAAGGGGCTGGGAAGCTTTAGGAGAGAGGCGATTCGCGTGGCGGAGCGGGGGAGAGGTGCAGGGAGTTGCAGCCAGGGCTGGATTGCGTCCAGGAGCAGTGGCCCGCTGATGCGGACAAGTCCCCTAGCGGCCCCTTGGGGGTTGCTTGCGATGGCAGCGATGGTGGCCTGAAGATCACTTGGCATGTGGGCGGCGACTCGCGATGGTTTTCTCCGCCTAGCAAGCTTCCCAACGTCGCTTGCGGCTGCCTCCCGTATCCAATCCGGGGCGGCTCGATTACCATTTTTCCCATCGGAAACGGTCGTCCGGAAGGGGTCTTGAGCGGTTGGTTTGGTGGGATTTTGGTTCTTGTGTCGGTTGGACGTCGCTTGGATGACTGGGGTGAGTCCTTCTGGGCAGGGGTGAGCGAGGGGAGAGTTCAGGTCTGATGGAGAAAACCAAGGTAGCGATTGTCGGCATGGGAACGGTGGGGACCGGGGTGGCTCGGTTGCTGCTGGACCATGGAGACCGCACGGCGCGGCATGCGGGTCGCACGCTTTGGCTCCAGAAAGCGGTGGTGCGCGATTTGACGAAGCGGCGGGAGATTGACTTGCCGCAAGGGGTGTTGACCGACTGCATCGAAGAGGTGCTTGGGGATCCTGAGATCCGTGTGGTGGCGCATCTGGTGGGGGGGTTGGAGCCGGCTAGGACGATTATCTTGCGGTTGCTGGAGTCGGGGAAGGACGTGGTGACGGCCAACAAGGCGTTGTTGGCTGAGCATGGCGGTGAGTTGTTTGATCGGGCGAGGGCGCTGGGGCGATCGATCGCATTTGAGGCATCGGTCGGGGGTGGCGTGCCGATCATCACCAATATAAGCCAGTGTTTTTCGGCCAATCAGATTCTGGCGATTCGCGGCATCCTCAACGGGACCAGCAACTTCATTGTCACGCAGATGGATGAGGGAGGGATGACGTACCGGGAGGCGTTGGAGGCGGCGCAACGTCTGGGGTACGCCGAGGCGGATCCGACGATGGATGTCGACGGCAGCGATGCTGCACAGAAACTGGCCATCCTGGCTCATCTGGCCTTTGGGGCGCGGGTGCATTGGCGTGATATTCCGAGAGTGGGGATCGAGCAGCTCCAGGCGCGGGATCTTCAGTATGCGGCTCAGTTGGGTTATCGCGTGAAGCTGTTGGCTTCGGCGCGCTGGACCGACAGCGGACTGGAGCTGCATGTGTCTCCGACGCTTCTGAAGAAGGGGAGGCCGCTGGCGGAGGTGCGCGGGCCCTACAACGGATTTGCGGTGGTGGGGGATGCCGTGGGGGACCTGTTCTTCCATGGTCAGGGGGCAGGCCAGATGCCGACCGCATCGGCCGTCGTCGCCGACATGATCGACACCGCCGTGGGGCGCACCGGGATCACGTTTCGGACGCTGGCACTCTGGTCGCAGCGCCCGGCGGCGGTCGATCTTCGGGCTCATGAAGATCTTCTGGGGCGTTATTATCTGCGGTTCCAGGTCAAGGATCGTCCCGGAGTGTTGGGTCAGATCGCCAGCTTGCTGGGCAAACATGGAATTTCGATTTCGTCCGTGATTCAGGAAGAGCATGGAAGTTCGAACCAACCGGTACAGACGGTTTCGTTGGTGATCATGACCTACGATGCTTCGGAAGGGGCGTCGCGGCGAGCGGTCGAGGAGATCGAGCGATTGGAGTCGATTGATGGGCCATGCGTTCGGATGCGTGTGGCGGAGAGTCTGCACAAGGAATTGGCGAGATGAAGACAGTGATCATCATTCCAGACGGTTGTGCGGATCAGCCGTTGGAGGAGCTGGGGGGGAAGACGCCGTTGCAGGCCGCCGAGCTTCCAGCGATGGATGAGGTGGCAGCGATGGGGGTGGTGGGGGCTGCGGACAATGTTCCGTCTCATCTTCCGGCTGGAAGTGAAGTCGCCAACATGAGCCTTCTGGGGTATGACCCGAACCGGTACTTTACCGGGAGGGCACCGATCGAAGCGGCGGCGCGTGGAATTGTCCTGCACCCGGGCGATTGGGCGGTTCGCTGCAATTTGGTGCATATCGTTGAACAGGTGATGGTGGACTTCACGGCGGGGCATATCAGCACCGAGGAGGCGGCGGAGCTTCTGGGGAGCCTGCAGGAGGCGGTTGGGGACAGGACGCTGGAGTTTGTTCCGGGGGTTAGTTACCGGAACCTCCTGATCGCTCGGCGCGCCGGCGGATGGCCCGTTCCTTTTTCGCCGGAGACCAGGACGCTGGCACCGCACGATCTGACCGACCTTTCGGTATCGGATGCCTACCCACGGGGTCCTGGAAGCGATCTGCTAGCGCGGATCATGGAGGTCAGTCACTCCTGTTTCGCGGACCACCCGGTGAACCTTCGACGGGCCCAGAAAGGGCTTCGCACCGCCACGGAAGTCTGGCTGTGGGGGCAGGGCCAGTCGCCGCAGTTGCCACCCTTTGCGGAGGTGTATGGAACATCCGGGGCTTCGCTGAGCGGCGTGATGATCACCGCAGTCGATCTCCTGAGAGGGCTTGCGGCGCTAGTGGGCTGGGATCGCAGAGAGGTGCAGGGCGCGACTGGGTATCTGGATACAGACTATGCAGCCAAGGGGAAGGCTGCGATCGAGTGCCTGGATCGGTATGACATGGTCTGCGTCCACATCGAGGCGCCGGATGAAGCGAGCCATGAAGGTCGGGTCGATGCGAAGATCGAAGCCCTCCAGTCGATCGATAGCAAGATCGTGGGACCGATTCACCGAGCGTTGCGTGAGCGGGGCCCGTACCGTCTGTTGGTTACCCCGGACCACCCGACTCCCGTAGCCACCAAAAAGCACTCGCACGGTTTGGTTCCTGTGGCGATCTGCGGCAGTGGAATTGCAGCGGATCGATGGGATGCTTACCACGAGTTGCATGCAGAGCAGTCATCGCTTCGATGGCTGGAGGGATGGCGGATGATGGGATGTTTGATGAATCCCCGGTGGGATGGCAGTCCAACTGGATCGGTTTGAAGGTGTTGGGAAAGAATGTGCAGGGATCCAGCGCGACTGGGGTCTGGCATACAAGGGATGAGGACACGATGGGACTGATCGTTCAAAAGTTTGGTGGCACCAGCGTAGCGGATTCCGAGAAGATCCAGGCGGCGGCACGCAAGGCGATTCGCGCGCAGCGGGACGGCAATCGCGTGGTGGTCGTCGTCAGTGCCATGGGACACAACACCGACCATTTGATCGATTTGGCTCACCAGGTCAGCGACAATCCGCCGGCGCGCGAGATGGATATGCTGCTGAGCACTGGTGAGCAGGTCAGTGTGGCTTTGATGGCGATGGCGGTCCATGCGCTGGGTGCCAAGGCAGTTTCTCTGACAGGGGCTCAGATCGGCATCCACACCGATAGCTCCTATACCAAGGCCCGAATTCGGAAGATTTCCACCGAACGGATCCGGCAACTGCTGGACGAAGGGAATATCGTCATCGCCGCTGGGTTTCAGGGGATCGACGAGAATTACAACATCACGACGCTGGGGCGGGGAGGCAGCGACACGACCGCGGTGGCGTTGGCCGCGGTACTCCATGCCGATGCATGCGAGATTTTCACCGACGTCGATGGAGTCTATACGACCGATCCGCGGCAGCTACCCGAGGCGCGGCAGATGAGCCAGATCAGCTATGACGAGATGTTGGAGCTGGCCAGTCTTGGAGCGGGGGTGATGCACAATCGATCGATCGAGTTCGCCAAGAAGTTTGGTGTCCCGATCCGTGTTCGTAGCAGTTTTTCGGATGTCGAAGGGACCATGATCGTCGACCAGCCTGAAAGCGACGCGGTGGGGGTATGCGGAGCGGCGATCAGCCGCAACGAAGCACGCGTGACCGTACGACACGTACCCGATCGGCCAGGGAGCAGTTATGAACTGTTCCAGCGACTAGCGGCGCATAAGCTGAACGTCGATATGATCGTTCAAAACCTGGGGGAAGAGGGATACGCCGATCTCTCCTTCACCGTGCCTCGCGAGGAACTCAAGACGGCGCTGCAGGCGATCGAGCAGGCGCGAGCCGTGCTTGGCGATATCGACGTCACCTACGATGACGCGGTCGCCAAGATTTCCGTCGTCGGCTTGGGGATGGCGCGGCAAACCGGCGTCGCACAAAAGATGTTTCATGCCTTGGCGGCGGCAAATGTCAATATCCAGATGATCACCACCAGCGAGATCAAGATCAGTGTGCTAGTGCAGCGCGGTGAGGCTCTGGCGGCTTTACGAGCCGTGCATCAGGCATTTGAACTCCACGAGAAGCCCCCGCAGGCGCGAGTTTGGACCGGTCATGCGGTGTCCTCTGGAGCTGATGCCGATGTGGGGGAGGTGGTTGAGCGATTGCGGGCGCTGGATATGGAGCAATTGACGCTGGAGGATATCGAACTGTCGGGAGATCAGGCTCGGGTGACGCTGGTGGGGGTTCCCGATCAGCCCGGCCTTGCCGATGCGGTCTTTCAGGCGGTTGCGGATCAGGGAATCTTTGTCGATATGATCGTCCAGACCTGCGACGGCTATCAGGGGGATACCAGCATCAGCTTCACCGTACCAGAAGGGCAGTTGGAGCGATGCCGACAGATCGTAGAGGATCTTCCGATGCGGTTTCGCAAGATCACGACCAGCAAGCAGATCGCCAAGCTTTCGGTCAGCGGCATTGGCTTGCGAAGCCATACCAGTGTCGCGATCGGGATGTTTCGAGCCCTTGCGGAGGCAGGGATCAACGTGCAGATGATCAACACCAGCGAACTGCGTGTGAACGTCGTGGTGGAAGAAGCGGACGCTCAGCGCGGACTAGCGCAATTGCGAGCAGTTTTCTCCGAAGCGTTGATCTGACCGACCGCGCCGCCGCTGAAGCTTTACTTCGACTTTGGCAGCACTATACTGAGTTTTTTGCTTTCATCTGCCATTTGCGATCCCAAGCGAGTTGTCCATGCGGGTCAGTGTGATCGTTCCGGCGTACAATCGGGCTTCGTTTCTTCCTGCCTGCATCGAATCGATTCGAAAGTGCGGCGAACCCGATGTAGAAATCATCGTCGTCGACGATGGCTCGAAGGATAACACCCGAGAAGTCGTGGAAAGCCTTCAGCCTGGCATTCGCTACATCTTTCAAGAGAATCGGGGACTCCCTGCGGCTCGCAATACCGGGATCCGTAACAGCTCGGGGAAGTACATCTCCTATCTCGATTCGGACGACACCTGGATTCCAGGAGCGGTGCGAACCATTGCCGATCAGCTGGATCGGCATCCGGAAATCGGGATGGTCTATGCCAATGCGAGCGTCGGCAATCCTGAGGATGGATTCCAGGATTGGTTTGAGTACACGAAGCGGTCGAGCACGCCTCATGTGGAGAGCCAGCAGGTGGAGCCTGGTTTGGAAGTATTGGATAGCCCATCGTTTTATCGAGCGTTGCTGAGGATCAATCTGATCTTTACCGGAGCGGTGATGATCCGCCGCGAACTGGTGTTGTCCGAAGGGATGTTTGATGAGCGATTGAAGACGGGGGAGGACTGGGAGGTATGGTTGAGGCTAATGCATCACTGCCGCTTCGCCAGAAGTCATTTGCCGATGGCGGTCTATCTGAAGCACGACGGTGCGATGACTGCCGACAGTAGCTTCATGCAGCGTTCCTGGATTGAGGCTCTTCGATTGCATCTGGAGAAGTCGACTGGTTTGCCGATTGGTCCGGAAGATCGTGCGTTGGCCGAGCGAAAGCTAACGGATTTGCTTCGGGGATTCGCATGGGATACCTTCGCGATCGGGCGGTATGCGGAAGCCAAGAATCATTTTCGCGCTGTGATGCAGCAAGAGGGTTGGAGCCTGAAGAATCAGGCGATGCTTTGCTTGATGACCTTGCCACCCTCTTGGATCGAGGGGCTTCGCAACGCAAGACGAAAGCTGCTGAGGACCGGCTGAAAGGCTTTGCGATTTGGCGATCGGCTACGGGGAGATTTTTTCCTGCGATTCGCACAAATGTCATGTAGCCACCGCGGCCGTAGCCACCGCGGCCACGCGGTGGATGTCTTCGTTTGGCGTCTTCTCTGAGTCATCCACCATCTGGCGATTGTTGGCTACTGGGATTGCGGTGGAGTTCTTCGCTAGAGTCCAGTTCTGCATCGTCTAGGCCTACGTCAGGTAGCCACCGCGGCCGTCGCCACCGCGGCCACGCGGTGGATGTCTTCGTTTGGCGTCATCTCTGAGTCATCCACCATCTGGCGATTGCTGGCTACGGGGATTGCGGTGGAGTTCTTCGTTTGGCGTCTTCTCTGAGTCATCCACCATCTGGCGATTGTTGGCTACGGGGATTGCGATCCATTTCATCGACCTTGCTTGCCATACTCGTATGCGACTGCCCGATACAACGCGAGCGGGAGCGGGAGAGCGATAGAAAAAAAGCGTGCGTCGGTTGAGGACGCACGCTTGTGGGATTTCTTGGTACGACGGTTGGCGACTCAGTACTCGGTATCGGTGACCAGACCTGGCTGAGGCACGGGGTATTTGCCATTCTCATCGGCCTTCAGGGGGCTTGGTCCATTGAGGGTCAGTTGTTCGATACCTGGAGAAAAATCGTGTTCGCACTGGAGCATGTCCTCGAACGAGATGACCTGTCCAGTGTGGCAAGCCATTCGTCCCATGGAGGTCACGATGCTGGCCTTCACGCCGCGTTCGACTTCGTTGTAGGGCTTGTCGTCGCGGATGGCAGAGATCAGGTGATCCCATTCCAGTTGGTAAGGGTTCGCTTCTTGGGGTGGATACTGCCAGGCGAGATCCTTGGGGGTCATTCGCTGGCCTTTGTAGATGCGGCACTTGGCTGGGGTGTGTCCAGCGCTGCTGATAACGGCTAGGCCCTTGGTGCCGTGAGCGTAGCTGGCGAACTCCTGGTGGCAGCCGGGCATGATTCGGCCTTGGAGATCCATCTTGGAGCCATCTTCGAAGGTGTATTCCACCGAGTAGGTATCGAAATTCTGGTCGATGTTGTCGCCACGGAAGTGTCGGCCGCCCGATCCCTTGGCTTCGACTGGCCAGGGGTTGGAAAGCTGAGCTTCCTTCATCCAGCAGCATTCGTCGATATTGTGGATCAGGAAGTCGCTGAATCCTCCTCCCGAGAGCCACAGGAAGGCGTGGAAGCGAGAGATCTGGTACATCAGTTCGCTGACTCCTTCCGGTTTGGGTCCGGTGGCGGCCGAACCGGTGGGGCCTGCCATCCGATAGGCTCTCATCAGGATGATGTCCCCGATTTCCCCCCCCGCGATGCGATCGAAAAGTTCTTTTCGGGCGTCGCAGTGTCGGCACATCAAGCCGACGCCTACTTTGAGATTCTTGTCGACCGACTTTTTCGCGAGTTCCAGCATCCGTCGACTTCCTGGGCCGTCGATCGTCACCGGCTTTTCCATGAAGACGTTGAGCCCTTTTTCGATGGCGTAGGAAAAATGGACCCAGCGGAAGGCTGGGGGAGTCGCCAGGATGACGACGTCGCCTGGTTTGAGCTGGTCCATCGCCTTTTTGTAGGCATCAAACCCGATGTAGCGACGGTCTTCGGGGACATCGACCTTGTCCTTGAAACCGTTGGAAATCTGTTGGTAGCTGCTGCTGAGCTTGTCGGGAAAGACGTCGGCCATGGCGACCAAGCGGATCGGTCCATTGTTGACCGACAGGGCGTTGGAGGCAGCGCCGGTGCCACGTCCTCCGCAGCCGACCAGGGCGACCTGGATCGTGTTGTCTTCGGCGGCATGGACCGACCTGGAGAGGAGGGAGGTGGCGACCAGGGATCCGGCGGTTGCCGCCGTTCCTGAGGTCTGGAGGAAACTACGTCGGCGCATCCCACGCGGGGCAGCAGGAGAGGTCATGGTGTGCCTTTCTTGGTATCAGACAGGAACGATCAGGGAGAATGCGAAACGCTATCGACGATGGCGAAGGTACTCGTGTCTTACTCCACCTTGGGCGTGGTCCGTTCCTTCTGTACCGGTTCGGACTTGTCCCATTTGGCTTGATCTTCTTCGGGAGTAGGAGTTTGTAGGGGACGCACAATGCGAAAGCCGACATGGAGGGCATCGGTCAGATACCAGATGCTGACTGGAACCTGGGGATCCTGAGCGATCCAGTCTTCGGTCGAACCTTCCCGAGCGGTGCTGCGGCATTGCTCGGGTTCCTTGTCCCAGCCACCGCCTCGCACCACGCGGGGGTAGAGCGTCATGGGGATGGCCAGAGGATCTTTCTGTGTCGTCTCATCGAGTTCCGGGTACCCGTCTTCGTTGTACTGATCGAGCACCCATTCGGCGACGTTGCCGTGCATGTCATGCAGGCCCCAGGGATTGGGTTTCTTCTTGCCGACTTTCTTGTAGGCACCTTCCGAGTTGGCGGCATACCATGCATGTTCCTCCAGGAGGGCAGGGTCGTCTCCGAACGAGTAGGCGGTGGATGTGCCGGCGCGGCAAGCGTATTCCCATTCGGCTTCGGTGGGCAGGCGATAGAACCGCCCGGTTTTTGCTGAGAGCCATTTGCAGAAGACTCGAGCGGCGTGCTGCGTCATGCAGATGGCCGGGTAGCCCTTCTTGCCCATGCCGAAGGTCATGTCGGTGTAGGGCTTGGTCGGCTGGCTGATCTGAAAGACATCGGCCAGATCATCGCGTGGGGTTCGCGCAAACTGAAACTGCTCGCGCCGGTAGATATCCAGGTCGGCCATCCAGACTTCATACGCATCCCAAGTGATTTCGAACTTCGACATCCAGAAAGGGGAGATTTCAACAGTCCGTTGTGGACCTTCGCTGTCGTCCCGTCCTGCTTGGTCGTCGGGACTGCCCATCAGGAAACTGCCGCCGGGGATCGGCAGCATGTCGACTTTCACCTCGGTGTGTTCCAGGAGTTCTTTGTACGGCTTCATCGCTTCGGGCGTTGCCGCTTCAGCCTCTGGAACTGCCACCACTGGCGGCGGTTCGAACGCCCCAAGTGGAGGAGTCGTTGCGGCCAGCAGGAGCAAAAGTGCACAGGAGCCCAGGAGGTAACTTGGGATAGGCAGAGGCATGAACACAAGGTTTTCCTTGGAATGAAGTCGGCGGGAGGTCCGGCTGGGAAGGGCAAAAACGGACGGGTGGTCGCTGGTTGCCTTCACTGGTTACCTTCACTGGCGTAACGGACCGGGCCATTTCGCAACGGACTGTTTTACAATGACAGAAACCGGATCGCTTTGCAATGGATACCGCAGAGGGGTGGCCGCTGGTCGCCTGAGGAAAAAGAAGCCCAAAAAAGAGGCTTTGCGGCGAGTTGGAACCCTGGAGTCGACCGGGGGCGGGCGGGCGAGATCGCGCGCGAGAGCTGGACTAGGGGCCGAAGTGAAAGGGATCTGGATGGAAGATCGAACTGGCGAGGAGAGGGTTGGGGGCCAAAGGCGACATCAGCCATCGATGACGCGCCGCCAGTGGTCAACGCTTCTTGGTGGGGGTATGGCGCTGTGGATCGCCAGCCCGATCGATTCCGCCACTGCGGTGACTCGGTTTCCGGACGAGGACCAGTTGGCTGGTTATCAGATGGTCTTTCCTAGCATGGGGACGCAGGTGACGGTGCATGCTTATGGAGATCGCGAGGAGACGATTCGACGTGCCCTGGAAGCAGCTAGGCAGGAAGTCGAACGTCTGGCGGAACTGCTCACCGATTACGACGACGACAGCGAGTTATCGCGATTGACCCAAGAGGATCGCGTCGGCCAGTGGTCGACCGTGTCACACGATCTTGACCAAGTGGTTCACGCGGCAGATTGGTGGCATCGAGCCAGCGATGGGCTTTTCGATATGGGGCTGGGAGCGCTGACGCGACTTTGGCGGGCCGCGCGGAGGAAGCAGCAGTTGCCATCAGCTGAAGCGGTGGCGACGGCCCGTCGGGTCAGCGGCTGGTCGCAGGTGGCGTGGGACAGTACTGGCCATCGCTTTCGGTTCGATCAAGCGGGTGTGCGGTTGGATGCGGGGGGAATCGCGAAAGGCTATGTGGTGGATCGAGCCTTTGAGGTGCTGGAATCGCATGGGGTGCGATCCTGCATGGTCAATGCAGGTGGCAACTTGCGTTGTGGGGAAGCACCGCCAGGCCGGGCGGGCTGGCGACTTCAGGTCGCCTCCCCCCTGATGCGACCCGTCTCCGACACCAAGGGCAAGGGGGCCACACGCAATGATCCACCCAGTAGCCCAATCGAAGGGGACGGCCAATCGGATGCCGGAGCGCTGCGCATCGAGGTCGCCAATTGTTCGGTGGCGACCTCTGGCGATCTGCATCAGTTTCTGGAAGTCGATGGGAAGCGCTATAGCCATATCCTCGATCCGCGCACGGGATGGGGTATGGAAGGGATGCACTGCGCGACCGTGATTTGTCCTCTGGCGATCGATGCCGATGCCATGGCGACGGTGTTGTGTCTTCAGGGAGGTGATTTGGGGATCGGCTGGGCTCAACAACAGCATGCCCAGGCGACCATCGCCAGTGTGGTGAAGAGAGAGCCCGGACAGGCCGATGGTTTGGAACGCCGATCGACCCCAGGGTTCCCTCCGGGATCGTGATCCGATCTGAGGGTATGAATCGATCGGTTGCCAAGTGCAAGGCTTGCGATGAAGATCTCACCTTCCCCTTGGGAGGGTAAAGAAACTGACTTCACCCTCCCTGAGGGAGGGTAAAAAAACCGATCTCACCTTCCCCTTGGGAGGGTGACTGGGTGCTGTGGCCACTGGCATTTCTTGAGTCGTGGCAGTGAAGCGATTGGTACGCCAACAAATCCTGGATGGACCTTCAATTGGATGCGGGCTGTCGAGCTGCCGCAATCGCCTCGGGCTGCACTAGATTCAGGTAGTGCCCGTGGTCGGCAGTGACGATCACCAGCGATTGATCCCAGGCGTTTTTCGCTTCGATCCAGTCGACCACGGCTTGGAATGCTGCATCTCCAGAGAGAACAGCTCCAATCGAGTTGTCGAGATTGTTGGAGTGGTTCGCCCAGTCGACATCGCCAGGTTCGATCATCAGCCAGAAACCTTGAGGGGAATTGTCCATCCTCTGCATGGCGGCGCGAGTCAGATCTGCCAGCGTTGGATTCTCCGCCAGATCGGATGGAGTATATTTTTCGGCCTTTTCCTTCACGTCCCGTACGGGTTGGTAGTCTCCATTGGCGGTTTGGAAGGGGAGGTGTCCAAAGGAGGTGCCGAAATAGCCCAGCAGGCGGCTCTCTTCGGCGATCGATCGGCGCACCGCATCTTCTAAAAGTGGAACAGCAGATTCCCCTGCGGTCCTCTGGACCACGCGGTACTTTCCTCCATGTTCCAATGAAACTCGCTGAAGGTCGGAATCGGCGAGGTACTTGTTGCCTGGTTCGAAGTTGGCCCCCTGGCCAGGATCTCGATCGGTCGTAGCTCCCCAACCGGCTCCCAAGATGACGTCCATCCCGGGCAGCGGATTTTGGCGATGCGCGATGGAGGGAAGTCCCAGCAGATCGCGGCTGAGATCTTGATAGTCATCGCGACTGACATTGTGGGCATAGGCCGATGCGGGGGTCGCGTGGCTGATGGGGACACTGCTGACGACGCCGACTTTCATCTGGTGCTTGTTCTGGGCCCAGTGAGCGATGGTTTCCACTTGTCGAAGATCGTGGGTGACGTTGATGGAACCGTTGAACGTTTTGATCCCGGCGGTCATGCTGGTGGCCGAGGAGGAGGAATCGGTGTAGGCGTGAGGCTGGGATTTCGATCGCCCGATCAGGTAATCGGGATCCGCAGGCGTGGCCCAGGGGAACTGGCCGCCAAGTCGCGGCGCGTAGCCGCCGCGTAGTTTCCATGGGGTTTTGATCTGCTGCGCGTCGGGATCGACATCGCAATCGTCTGAGTAGGGGCTGGTGACCATATAGCCGAACTCCGTCGAGGTGCCTCGGTAATCCTGAAAGGCCAGCCCCGTGCCTCGCCCCTCTCGATACCGCACGCTGCCTGCTGCGTAGGTGGCAGCGGCCCAGGTGGTCTGCCAGTCCATTCCATCAAAAACGATCAGGAAGAGGTACTTCTTGCCATTTTCAATCGCTTGCTTTTGCATCCGGAACAGATCGGTCTGGTCGAGATATTCGGCGTTTGGATTGAGGGTTTCGTCAGGGATCTGCCCATAGATCGCCTCGATCTTCTCCTGGGAGCGGTAGAGGCTGTTCTCTCCCTGGAATGGTTTTAGAGAGCCACCGAAGGAATAGACGGGGATCAATCGGTTGCTGTGGTTGGTCCAGGCGTTGTAGCCCGCGGGTCGGTTGCCCCAGTGGCCCCATGGCGCAAAGCTCTTTTCCATCGCTTCGTATTGCAATCGCGCCGCGCCATCCCGACGCAGAAGCTCGGGATCGATGGCTGCCTGGTTTTTCTCCTTTTCTTCCTGGTTCTTGGATGGCTTGGCATCCTGACCCGCCGCTGTCCTTGCATCCATGGCGGAAAGCAGGCCAGCCAGTCCGATCCCAACCAGTAGTTGTCTGCACCAGTTGTGGGGCTGGAAAAGCAATGGATTTGGCTGGCGACGGACAGGTGGCAACGGGTGTGTCATGGCACAGAGATCCGGAGGGAAAGGTCGGAAGGGGCGGCAACGGGTGAGCCGGTTTGTCGCCAGGTGAGTCTCCCTCGGATCCAAAATGATCCAGCAGGGATTCCCGGGAATTCGAACCGTTGATTATGACGCACGGGAAGGAGATTGGGGAGTTAGGGTAGGTCGGGAGCAATCGACTGACCATTTGGTTTTCCGAGAGGAAAGGTGGTAGAGTGAACGAAGGTGAAGATTCGATTGGGAAGGTTTCGGACGTTCGCGTGGCGACGGTGGGGCAGGGGAGAAGTTCCGGATGAGTCGAGCCGATCGGTCCCTAATGTCTCCCGCCGTACCTCGCATGCAGGATGTGTTTGCGTACTGTCCACGCTGTGGTGAGCGATCTGGTTCGCAGGGGGCAAGACCCTTTGAGTGTGCTGGATGCAGCTTCCGTTTCTTCTTCGGACCAGTGGCTGCCGTAGCGGCTATCCTTGAAGATTCTTCGGGACGGCTGTTGTTCCTGGAGCGGGCTCGCGATCCCGGAAAGGGGCTTCTGGGGCTTCCTGGTGGTTTCGCCGACCCCGGAGAAACGCTCGAAGATGCTGTGGCTCGCGAATTGCTCGAAGAGACGGGACTCAAAGTCTCCTTGTTGAATTATTTCTGTTCCATCCCCAATGGATACATCTACCAGCAGATCGAGATTTCGGTGCTGGATGTTTTCTATGTAGGTCGGGTCGACACCTTTGAAGGGATTCAGATGCAAGCCAGCGAGATCGCTTCGACGCTGATCGAGCATCCCTCGCCACAGCTTTTGGATCGCATGGCCTTTGCTTCCAATCGCAGGGCGGTGGAGCGATTTATGGCATATCGAACGGAGTGGATGGGAGAATCGCGCGGAAAGGTTAGGGGGACAGGGGATGGTGGTTGAACCGATTTCGGTGGTCATACCTGCGTACAACGAGGAGCGGGCGCTACGCCGGGTGGTTGGCGAGATACGCCAGGTGTTGGAGCAGGCGGGGGTGACGCACGAAGTGGTGATTGTGGTGGATGGAGCGACCGACGGGACACTAGCCATCGCTGGGGAGGTGGCTGATCAGGTGGTCGAGCATCCGGTCAATCTTGGCTATGGAAGATCGCTCAAGAGCGGCATCGATGCCGCCAAGTACGATCTGCTGCTGATCACCGACTCCGATGGGACCTATCCGCCCAAGCGAATTCCTGATCTGCTTCGGTATGCGGATCGATTCGATATGGTGGTGGGAGCCAGGACGGGGCAGGTCTACCATGGCAGTGGCGCCAAGCGGATTGGTCGGATTGTGTTTCGGTGGTTGAGTGAATTTGCGACGGGTCAGACCATTCCCGATATCAATTCAGGAATGCGAGTCTTTCGTCGAGGCCAGATTCTCCCTTTCTTTCCGATTATCAGTTCTGGATTTTCCTTCACCACCACCTCGACGCTGGTCTACCTTCTGAACGGCTTGCTGATTCGCTATGTACCAATCGAATACCATCGGCGCGAGGGGGTTTCCAAGATCGATCCAGTCCGCGACGCGCTGCGGGCTCTTCAGATCATTCTGGAGGCGATCTTGCGATGCAATCCGATCAAGGCATTTCTGTTGCTGCAAATCCCCTGGTGGGCTCTAGCGTTTCTGGAAGCGTTATGGGGATTTCTCCGGGGCTCGGCCCTCGCTTGGCAGCTATCCTATCTTTCGGCTGCCACGGCGACCCTCCTGATGGGATTGGGATTTTTGGCGGCGGCACTGGTGCCTAAATCCAAGAGTCCAGTGCAACCGATCGCTCTAGAGCGATCGCGCCGGCAGGAGTCGCAGGAGGCGAGCGGCAAGTGACGACCGATGGCCAAAGGACCGAGGTAGACTCTTTGGTGTCGCCTCAAGGTCGTGCGACAATGAGTCCGGCGATGGAGGACATGGAGTCGTATCCGAAATACCTCTATGGCCTTCTAGCCCCAAGGCTGACTAGTTGCCGGCGCATCTGGGAGATTGGCGTCGGTCACGGACAATACACCCGGCTATTGCTGGAAGATCGCTTCGAGGTGGTAGCGACCGATATCTCAACCGAATGCCTACAAAGGCTTGAGGAGCGGTTGGCTGGGAGGAGTGGATGGGTGACGATCCCGATCGATCTGACCCACCCCGAAAGTCTCCTTCCTGTGGCGGCCAAAGGGGTCGACGGAGTGATCTGCCTGAACGTGCTGGAGCATCTTTCCGACGATGTGGCGGCCCTTGCTTCGATCGGTCAGACAGTGGCTCCGGGCGGCATCCTGGGGATTGTGGTTCCTGCGTTCCCCTCGCTGTATGGACCGATGGACGCACAGGCCGGGCACTTCCGAAGGTACACCACGGAATCCTTGCGCAAGGCATTGGAGCGTGCGGGATGGAAGGTGGAGAGGATCGACTATCGCAATGCGATTCCGGCCCTGGGTTGGTGGTACCACAATCGCGTGCGTCAAGGTACCGCTTTGGAGGATCCGACAGTCCAGTCGCAGATGCGATGGCTGGATCGGTGGATCCCGAGGATGGCTGCATGGACCGATCCCATTCTTAAACGCTACTTCGGCTTGTCGGTGGTGGCGATCGCTCAGACAAAACATTGACGGACATGACTGCTGCAGAATCCGGCTGCCTAAGACGACTCCCGTTCGGGATCTCTCCCGTCGATCGCGACAGATCACCATGTCAACGCGATGATCTCTCCTTAGGCAAAACGCATCATTGTCAATCGCATGGCAAACCTTCAGGACATCATGAATTGCGGTGCATTCAGGAGCCGAACCGCGTGCGATTTCAATGAGTCGATTCGTGTCCTCAAGACTTTGCTTGCAATTGTCCTGGGCAATGGTAAGCGGTGTCGGCGGCGCAGCGAGCAGCCATGGATGATGAGCCTTGCGATTCGTTCCGTTGAGCGATTTGGCGATCGGATACGAGGATGTTTCCTAGGTGGTCAACAGTCGATCAACGTCGAATCGTTTTTGATCGAAAGTCGGTTCAGCCATCACGATCCTTTCGAGTAGGAGTGCGAGTCCCGCTGCGCTGAGTACGAGTCCCGCTGCGCTGAGTGCGAGTCCAGCTGCGCTGAGTGCGAGTCCCGCTGCGCTGAGTGCGAGTCCCGCTGCGCTGAGTGCGAGTCCAGCTGCGCTGAGTGCGAGTCCAGCTGCGCTGAGTGCGAGTCCCGCTGCGCTGAGTGCGAGTCCCGCTGCGCTGAGTACGAGTCCCGCTGCGCTGAGTACGAGTCCCGTTGCGCTGAGTGCGAGTACGACTGCCATCGCGAATATTCGACTGAAGAACGAAGGCCTGATTGCCCGGTAGTTCACTGGGCGCGACGCGGTAAGGCGTCAGGGCGGTGTGGCTTCAGGTGACCGGTTCTTGACTCGACGGCTCGGATCGCGAGTTGGCGGGAAGGCGAATACCGAGAAGTTTGATGAGGGCGACTCGGAGGTCGCGAACCTTCAGTGGCATGGGGAGCAGGATTCGTTTGGGGCCGGCTTCCGCGCTTCGGATGATGTGCTGCTGCTTGCGATCGACCAGCAGGATGGCAGGCAGGTCGCGCAGGTGGGGCAGTTCCAGCATCCGGTTGAAGGCGTCGAGCGCTAGGTTGCCCAGTTCCGGTGCGCTCAGAATCAAGCAGTGCGCTGGAGCGGGTTCTTCGGGCGAAAATCGCTCCAGTGCCCGCGCCGGATCGCTGAAGACCAAAACGCGGTAGCCTCGACTTTTCAATTTCTCTCGCACCAGATCCTGCAGATCCATCTTGCTTTCGACCAGCATGACGCTAAAGCCGTTTCCTTCGAGGAAATCCTCTTCGGGGGGAGTTGTTTCCGGGGTGGCGGCTGTGTCCGCCGTCTTGGTGGAAGTGGATTCAGCCGCCTCCAGTTTGCGGAGCGTCATCTGGATTTCGCCGAGCATTTCGGCTGGGGTTTGATACCGGCGCGTGGGGTCGATTTCCATTGCCTTGCTGACGACCGAAAGAACGGATTGGGGCAGGTTGGGGATGATCGTGCCCAGCGGTTTAACCTCCCGGAAGCGGCTGACATTCAATCGCGCCAGGCGGTCGCGAGTTTCGGTCAAGGGGGAAGTCCCTGCCAGGATGTGATAGAAGATACTGCCGGCAAAATAGAGGTCAGATCGAACATCGTCCTTCCGGACGCCCGTACCTCGCTCCAACGCCGCGTAGTCGATCGCTCGGGCACTAGGGCAATCGGCCAGGGCTTCCGGTGTCGAGGTATCGGCCATGGCGGCCAGACCGAAGTCCACCAATTTGCAGCGACCGGATGCTGAGACCAGGACGTTGGAAAGCTTCAGGTCGCGGTGGGTGATGCCAAGCCGAGAGGCGTGGTCGAGTCCCGAGCAGACATCAGCCATGATCTTGAGCGCGGAGATGGGGTCGAACTGCTTTCGGATCTTGAGAATCTCGCGGAGCGTTTCCCCCTCGACAAACTCCATGACCAGGTAGGGGGTGCGGGAATCGTTGACGATGTCATAGATCGAAACGATGTTGGGGTGGCGAAGCTGGAGCCCCATCTTCCCTTCGCGAAGGAACTGTTCCACCTGTCTGGGGTCGTCTCGGTGCCGGCGCCGAAGCACCTTGACTGCCACCACGCGCCCAGTCTCGCGGTGGACCGCGCGATAAACACGCGCGAACGTACCAGCCCCGATCATGTAGAGCACTTTGTAGGGACCGTAGAAGAACCCCAACCGCTCGCCCGTCAGGAGGCGATCGAGCTGAAAGTTGGTGACAACGCCCTTGCGAAGCAGAGAGCTCTTGAAGGTTTCCAGATCGATATTCGCGCGACGCAATTCCGCCCAGACCTGATCGATCTGTGAAGAATCGGCCAGACCCAGATCGATGATGCGTTGTGCGAGTGACTGTGGAGTGAATTCCATGCGAGGGATCCAGAAGGCAGCGGGCGCGCCGCGGACCCGAGGCACCCGGTAAGGCGTGTTGGTAGCTTGGTGTCAGGACAGTCCCTGGTCGTTCACACGATCGGATCAGCCGACTGGGGGGACTGTCTCTTTAGAGTACGTCAAGGAGGCCGGCTAAGCAAATGGTGAGCGGTCTGGGGTGAGGAGCCAACAGAGAAATGGTGAATCTGGGGGTTCGGTCGTTCTCGCTGGAACTGCTGGCAGGGATGAGTCGATTTTGCCACCGGAATGGGAGGCTGGATCGATCAAGGGGTATCGGGTTCGATGGATGGGGTGGCGATCAAGGAGCCTCGCAACTGCGGATCTCCGTCCAGCATCAAATAGGCGCATTGCAATGCGTTGATTCGGTGCATCCCTTCCCCACGTTGTTCGAAGAAGATACGCAAAGGTTCGCGGGAGGTCTGCAGTCGTTCCAGCACCACGGTCACCGGGGCATGGTGGCTGTTGGGCACCACTTGAAGAAGCTGTCCGGAGGAAGGACCGGCGATGCTGTCGTAGACCAGCAAACCCGCCTGGGGCTGGTTGGAGCATTGGATGGTTTCGACCTCAAGTTCGATGCGGACCAGGGACCCGGGTGGTACCGAGATGGGAGGCGTCGCCAGACGCAGGACACTTCCGCCGTAGCCGCCAGCCAGCGACTGACCTTGCCGACTGCTTGCGGCCAGAGCGATTCGGGAGGATTCGTTGGGGCGGTCGGCAGCGAGAATGTCGACTCCACTATTGGCGATCGATTCCAGTCGACGGTCGATTCTCCAGTCGGCTCCCATCATCGCCGCCAGGGAGGTAGCAGGCCACTGCGGGATCGGCAGATTCTGCAGCGGGCGGTTGGCGAGCGATTGACGGGATTGCCAAAAGAGAGGGAGGTAGCCGACGCGTTCCAGCCAGGGATTGGCCTGCGGTTGCTGGTAGCCTGTCATCGCCCGTTGCCAACTGGATCGCACGACTCGGCAGGCTCCGGCGCTGGCGAGTTGGAGTTGGGAGACCGCAGCGCTCCATTCGGCTCGCGATTCAAGGAATTCCGATCGCCGTACCAGAGCTTGGCAATCGGCCAAAGTGCGCCACGCCGGGTCGTCGGGTGGGACCGGTTCGGTGATCAGGCACCACTGCGCCACCCGCATCAGCTGTTCGGCCTGCAGCGATTCGATTTCCAGCATGGCACGAGCGGTCGCGGTGGCGCGTTGCTGAAGGTACTCGGTGGCGCGGGCGTTTCGAGTGACGATGATGCACTCGATGAACCCAGGCCGTTCGATCGTCGCCACGGCATCCTTGGGGCCTACCAGCTGGGCGATCGGTTCCAGTCGTCCCTGGGAGATCCGGAAGGCCTGAGAGGCGTCGGTCCAGCCGGGCAAAGGCAGACGCAGCACATCGGCCGAGGGGGGCATGGCGCAGTGCCCATCGTGAACCCCTTCGGTCCAGAGGAGAATCATCTGGCTGTCCGATAGCGCGTGGATCGAACCACCGTAGCCTTGCGGGCGGAGGGTGGTCAACGGGACCGGCGTGGTGGCTCCTTGCACCCAAGGCTGGATCCACTGAAGTTCCAACTGTGCGGCGCGTAGGAAGGCGACGCGTGCTTCGCTTTCCGGTTCCCCGGCATCCAGCGGGCTCCAGGATCGAAAAAGCCATCCTCGGGCGCCGGCAGCGATCGTGCGATACATCTGCATCCGCGCCTGAAGGATATCGAAACCATGCAACTGCCTAGTCGTTCCACTCCCCAGGATCCGCTCCATCGCCTCCGTCTGCTCGGTGAATTCCAAGGTGGGCTGCAACTGGATGGTCGTCAATGGAATCGCGTAGCCTCGGGTTCTTTCGAAGGCGCTTCGCAACAGTTCCACCTGCTGTCCGCCATCCCGCAGGGTGGTCGGTAGCGGTGCAGGAAGGGAAAGGACGTCGGATAGCCGCGCGTAGTTCCAGTCGTCTTCCATCACTTCCGCCAGAGTGGGACGCTGCAACGGTGAAGGGAAGAGCGCCGCTCGGTCACTGATCGTGCGAACCGAATCGATGTGGTTGTGGTCCAACCCCGTTCCTAGCGACCAACCAATCACCGGCCGATAGCTCGACCATCGCTCTGGAGGCGGCGTCACCTCCGGCGGGGGCGCGACGACGCGTAGATTGGCCTCGGCTGCCTGGTCCAGCCACGCCTCGTCAGGTGCCTGATCGAGGACCACTCCGGTGACTCCAAGAGATGCCAGCCACGAAAGATTCTCTCCTTGGTACTGAACCCATCGAGCCAATTTGCCACGCAGATCCTGGATCCTTTCGGTCCGTTCCATCGCGATCGACTCGGGTGAAGCTTCTAGTCCCACCTGAAGGCTAGGATCGGAAGGAGCCGAGGGGGCTTGGTCGACTTCCACCAGGGCATCGGCTGCTAGGTCGTCGATCTGGATCCTCGCCACTCCAGGGCCGCTGTAGACATCCAGCACCATCGCGTCGATGTAGGCTCCTCGCAAATCGATCTGGGGGCCATACTGACTGCGTAAAATCCGCTGCTGCTCCAACAGCAGACGCAGGGGATTGCTCACCTCCAACATCGTCCACTGGCCACCCAGCGACGAAGGGGATCCCCAGAGAATCGTCGTCAGCCGATTGCGTGTAGTCGGGTGGATGGCATCAGGAAAAACGACTCGCAACCCCAGTTTCAGTCCCCGCGCGGCGGCTCGGATCCAGACCGAACACTTCACCTCTTCGATGATCGCCGTGGGCCGAAGGGGATACTCCAGCCAAGTGTAGGTTCCAGTCTTTTGTACCAGTTCCACCCACTCGCTGGTCTGGCCTTCATGAGCCAGTCCGGGACGCAGTTCGTGGACGACCAGTCGCGCTTCGGTATCGCTGGCGGAGAGTTGCCAGCGAGCCACGCCCGATTCAAAGGGGTCTCGGAGTTGAGCGAACGAGGGGAGACATAGAAGGTTCGCCCAGACAAGGCAACCGATCCAGATGCCTGCACGTAGCCCGACCGACCCGGGTGGTCCGCCGGGGGCTTGAAAGATCCAGATGTCGCCACGTCGCTGCATCGCGTCGATCCGAATTCGGGGTGCATCTGGGGAAGGGGAAAGGAAACTACGAAGCGGAATAGGAGCGGTCGATCCGATCGCCTGCGAAGAGCTAGCTTGTGGACTTGCTGAGGCCGGCGGATTCGGGCGGTTTTCCAATCGACTGGGTAGCAAAACCGGACGCTGGTCGCCAGAGAGATCGATCGAAAGCCTAGAGGAATCGCGACTTCATTGTTTTATGTGAACGAATCTTGATCGATCCTTCACCGTTTTCTCGGCTGTGAAGACGGGGCGCGTGGGTAACTTGTAGAGGTCAAGTCACCAAACCGGGTTCTCCCAGTCCGATCAATCGCTCGTCCTTTGCGAAGCTGTCGAAACACAGGAGTTTCTGCGATGATCCGCCGTAGCCTTTTGCTCATTGCTTTCATGCTGATGTCATCCTCCGTGAAGGCGGACATCGTGACGCAGTGGAACTTCAATTCCTCCACTCCCGATGCAAATGCCGCCACGGGTACTCTGACCCCCAGTGTCGGGGTTGGCACCGCCAGCTTGCTTGGTACGACCAGTACTTTTGCTAGTGGTTCGGCCAACGGTGGATCGACCGATCCAGCAGGAACGAATGACAACAGTGGGTGGAATACCACCACCTACGCTGCCCAAGGGACTGGGGATCTGTCACGTGGGGTTCAGTTTGGTGTTTCGACAGTGGGATTTCAGGACATTCAGGTCACCTGGGATCAGCGCCACAGCAATACGTCCTCTCGGTTTTGGGCTTTGCTTTACACAACGGATGGATCGACCTGGAACACCTTTTCGGCAACTGGGGCTGGCACCGATTCTGGTCTTTATGCTGGGGTAACGGGAGATACTTGGTTCAATCAGCGAACGGCCGACTTGAGCGGCATTGCGGGAGTGAACGACAACCCGAACTTTGGCATTCGTATCGTCGCCTCATTCGCTCCCGGACAATCTTCTTACACCGCCAGCAGTCCAACCGGCACCTATGCCACCTCTGGCACTGCCCGTTTTGACATGGTGACCATCAGCGGTTCGATCAGTGCAATCCCTGAACCCAGTTCGGTCTTGCTGACGGCGGCGGTTGCCTGTGGCTATCTTTCGCGGCGCCCCTGGCGTCGCAAGTTGGCCGTCTGAGATAGGTCTCGGCGATTATCCGTCGTCGCAACTGGCGGTGAACTGGTTCAGAGTTCCTCTCGCTGCCGACGCCGTTGTTCGATTTCTTGCAGAGTGTAGACGGGGCCTTGATTGCAGCCTGGGCAGTGGCGTGCGGTCTGCTGCCACGCCTTGGGGTCCTCGAGATTGGATGTCCAGAAAGGCCAAGTTCGGCACTGGATTGGGCGCGCCTGATAGACGGTGCAACCGCGAGTCTGCGGATCGAGAAAGATGCAATCGCCGTCGGGATATTCGACAAGGCTTTTCCTGGCTCCCACGCTACGAACAAAACGCCGCTCGAACTGTTCGATGTCTTGGCCCATCCCGACCGCTTCTGCCATTGCGGCGATCTCTTCTGGTTCCACCCAGACGAATCCCGGGGCTCCCCCGCAGCATCGACCGCACTGGGTGCATTCAAACGCAAGCCCTTCTCGATACCAGGGGGAAGAGTCATCGGCAGGCATGTCGATCCGCTTTGCTAAGGGGGTGAAAACCGCATTCATCCGCAACATTCGACCGAAGTTGCATCGCAGGGCTCTTCAGGAATGACTGTCGTTTAGGGACATAATCTACTGGTTTTCATCGCACTCGTGCTTGTACTCAACGAAATGGGACTCGTCCTCGAAGAGACGCACTGGGACACTGAGGCTTCGAGTCCGGAGAAATCAAAGCAATGACCGACGAAATTCCCGAAGAACCCTTCGTAGCAAAGGTAGCGGTCAGCGGGAGGGGAAGCCGAGGCGTTGGTGGAGAGCGATCTGGAAACGAAAACGGCCAGACCCTTGCGAGCCTGGCCGTTGGCATGATCGATTCGATCCAAACGATTACTTGTGGAAGTTGTACTGTGGGTTGTTGATATCGAAGTCCTCATCGGTCAACCCGACGTTCAGCTTCAGCTGCTGGTAGGTATACTCCTCCAGCACCTGCATCTGTCCCCCTTCTTCGGCTGGCCAATCGTACGCAGCATAGCGAACGGGGATGTCGAGTTCCTTGTCGACGAAGATCTGCGCCATGCAGAAATCGTAATGAGCGGCGGGGTGAGGTGTTTTCACCTGCAGCACCTTGCACTCGCGGCCGCTGACCTTGGCGCCTTCCAAGAATTCGACCTCGCAGGTGCCATGCGACTTGTATCGTTCGCCCCGCTCCAGCAACTTGACCATCAGATTTTCGATCCCGATTTCCGTCAGCGGGTAGCGCTGCCCCTGCATGGCGATCCAGCTGTTGGGATCCAGATGATGGGTGCCAAGCATCCGCTTGATTCCCGATTCGTGAGCGACCATCTTGCCGTCGTTTTGATTTTCGACGTACAAGACTTCACGGCCCTTGATGGCGCTTGGCTTGAGAAACATGAGGTAGACGCTGAAGGGGATTTTGATTTCCCCGTCCACCACTTTACGATTGCGGATTTTGGCGAACATGAATTCGTATTCGCCCAGTTCACCCCCCACCTGCTCGCGCTTGACCAGCACGGCGGTGTAGTCCTGGACATCTTCGCGAACCTTCAGCAGTCCACGACGCGCCAGGTCCAGCGCTGGATCCAGTGCATTGGGCTCGTTGATCAACGGCTTGGCCGCGTCATTTTTCGAGATGCGAAGGACTGGTTCCACCAGTTTTGCGTTGTTTGGATCGGTCTGCTGAGCTGTCGCACAGGGCGCAAAAAGCAAAGCGAGACCTAACGAGGAAAGCGATCCCCAAATCGCCAATCTTTTCATCGACCGATCACTCCCCATGTTGGATCCGAAGCCTGGAACCCTCATCCCTGCGTCCCCCAGACACAGACGCAACGTTTGTGAAGATCGATCCGGGATACGGTGGAACTCGAAGCCGGTTACCGCAGTTCCCTGGGGAAGAGGATTTTCTGGATTCCCAGACGCACTATCTCTTGGAGTTTGCCCAACCTCTACATTGCGATCGACCGTATCAATTTGTCGCAACGGTTCCCAGAGCAATTGGTGTCCCTGGAGGTGGGGTGGAAGAGATGCTCAGTGCTAGCATTGAAGCCGATCGTGGAAGCTAGTCGTTCCAGGTGGATTCGGCCTGTTGGATGATTTGGTGGGCATCCCAGGGAGATTCGGCATGTCGAAGCTGTTCCAGCAGATTGGGATCGCCGATGAGTCGGCCGAGCCGGGCTTGGATGCGCAGATGGATGCGATCGTTCTCAGCTCCGATGAGGAAAAAAAGATCGGTCAGTCTGCCCGAGCGATTGCCGAAGGGGAGGGGCCTTGGGGCGACGCCCAGGGCAAGAAACGATTCGGCCAGCAGATTCGGCTGGGGGCGGCGTGGGTGCAGCAGGGCGACGCCATTTTCCAGTGCGGTGGAGAGCAGTTGTTCGCGGGCCTGGACGGCCTGTGCCATCGCCGATTCGTCCCACAGTTTTCCGGTGTTGGCGGCCAGGTGGCACATGTCGCGTATGACGGCATTGGAGGTTCTTGATTCCAGCGGTATCGCAATCGCATCGACCGACAGAAGATCGGCCAGGACGACAGGGGATTCTTCATCGGGTGCCGATCGCTCGAACCACCGCTCCACCTCCTCCAGTTCTTCCGGACTGCTCATTCCGATCCGGTTTTCCAGCCAGTGATGGATCTCCGACTCGGAGAATCGCCACTGTCCCTGTACCTTGCGGCCTGGCAATTCGCCACGTTTGATCAGCTTCTGGATCTGATCGGGGGTGAAGTGCAGGTAGGCTGCCAATTGCTCCAGATCGAAGTCCTTGCCGGACATGGAAATACAGCTCCTTCTTTCTTGGCCGATCGATCGACGGAAATCATCGTCGCCGCCGGGTGCGGTGTTCCATCAAGCTGGATCCGACCAGCCGAACCGCTGGATTTCAGTATTCCAGCCGTTCTTGGTATTTATTCGTACTCAGTCTTGCGGCTCTTCCAATCGTACTCGACCGAACCCTCCGACAGGCTCTCGGTCCGTTGGATCAACCGCGTGAAGATCCAATCGATGCTTCCTTGATCCGATCCACCACGACCGCTCGATCCTACATCCATGGCATCGCAGACGACCAGCAGGTTGTAGCATGCTGCCGATTGGAGCACCGAGCCATATGCCATTTCCAAGAAGCGATTCCTGGTTCCATCTGGGATGGTTGCGGGTCGTGAACCATGATAGCCAGCCAGCAAACTTCCAGGGTCTGCCGCCAGCCAAGGGAAAGCTTGTCCGCTGGCTAGTGGGCGGGGAAGTTTTCGCCTCCCGATCGCTCTTTCGATCGGAAATGGGGTCGGTTGGTCTCGCGCGAAGACGCCAAGAAGGACAAAACGCCGATCGTCGCTCCGCACACGATGTTCCATTCCCTACGCCATTTTGACCTGTCGATTCGATTGGCAACGAGAGGTTACAGCCCACAGAAAGAGTCGACAGGAGATCCAAGCTGCAAGACGCAAATGGAACTGGGGGATCGATGGTTTTCTGCCTTCGCGCTTTGCGTGAGCCAAGAAGGGAGTTGCAAGTTACCGCAAGCAGTGATGCGGGGGAAGCATATCGCCCATCGGGGAGTTCTTCGCATGGCGATGGAAATCAAGGTATCGCGATCGCGTGGCCCAATGCAGGACTGCAGGCGGCTTGTCGAGGGCCGGCTGGCGCGGTGGAATCACGGCTTTCGGGGTGGGGCGAATTTGATGCGGTCGACCAGTCGGACAACGTCGTTGCCCTGTCGATAGCCAGTCACGGCGGTGATGGCTTCGACGACGTGGACATACCGTAGGTTGTAATCCAGATCGATCTCGACTTCCGGGCCCTCTTCTTCTGAGGGGCCTGCGCTATCGCCCATCAGCTGCACGATGTAGGCTCGCACCTTGGCCCAATCCTGTCCGAACGAGATCGTGTCGTTGACAGAGATATCCGCCAGTTGTCCGTTGGCGTCGGCTTTCATCCGAAGCTTGATGGGAAGCTGGGTCAGATCGGTGGGGGCTCCGCCAGCGCCCGAAAGGGGCATCTTGACGTTAAAATCCCCTTCCTGAGCGGCGATCTTGAAGGTGGTGATAAAAAAGATCAGCAGTAGAAAGACGATGTCGATCATCGACGTCATCTGCAGTTCGGCTTTGACGGCACTTTCCGGTGGCTTTCTGAATTTCATTTTTGGTTTTCTTTCCGTAGCGGAAGAGGGCTCAGCCAGATTCCGGAGGGGGCGAGCACGTATCAGTAGCGCTGATCTTCTTTGACTCGGAGGGTGAATTTTTCAAAGCCAAGATCTTGGCACTTGCGGATGAAGTCCTGCACCACGCCCCCAGGAACATCGCGATGGGCGCGGATGATGATGTTTGCGTCGGAGGCTCCTTTGTTCTTCGCCTGCAGTAGGCTGATTTCGTTATTCAGCAGTGGACGGATCCCTTCGAGTGTGGAGGTGATGCCACCGATGACAACCGTTCCGTCTGAGGGCACGTGCAGGGTGATCGGAAAGTCGACTGGTGCGTCAGCGGGCCTAGCCAGTTCGCTTTCGGGCAGGGTCACCCGGTCATTCTGCTCGCTTTGGGAAAAGTTCATCAGCACCATGAAGAACGCGATCAACTGAAAGGTCATGTCGATCATCGGGGTCAGATCGGGTTCCGGGATGCGGTAATCATGCTCTTTGCGCTTGCGCATCGGTCGATTCCTTACTTGCGAACCGAGTCTTCGAACTTCTCAAGAAGGTTTTCGCTGGTGTTGCCCACTTCCAGCACCATCCTCTGGAAGCGGTTGCGAAGGATGTTGTAGATGGCGATCGCAGGGATGGCGATGTAGAGCCCCAGTAGCGTCGTCACCAGCGCCGTGGAGATCCCTTTGGCCAGTTCTGAGGGAGGCGGGGTGGTGGTGCGCGAAGCGATGACGGTGAATGCCGCCACCATCCCTTCGACCGTTCCCAGCAGCCCGACCATCGGCGCGATGTTGCCGATCAGCGCCATGTAGCCCAACCTGTGTTCGACCTTCATCGTCTCTTCCTCACCGGCGATCTGCATCGCTTCGACGGCGTGGTCGTAACCTTTTTCCAGTTTGCCCAGTCCCGAGGCGACGACTTGTCCTAGCATGGAGTCATCATTTCGGATAAGCTCGGCGGCCCCTTCCAGGTTCTGATCGGCCAGGCATTGTTCGACACCCTCCACCAGATCGTTCGGGCAGATGGCATCGCGTCGTACCGCCAGGATGTTCATCACGAGAAAACCAACAAGCAGGAAGGAGAGGATGAGGAAGGCCAGCGAATATTTCCAGCCGAGGGCCTCATAGCTCCATTCTAGAAGAGACTTGTTTTTCACAGGCGCTGCGGCGGGAGCCGCAGGAGCGGCGGGCGCCGGAGCGGCCGGAGCTGCAGCTTGGGGCGCTGGGGCGGGAGCGGCATCCTGGCCCATGACGACGGACGTTGGGGGTGCCAGCCAGGCAGTCAGCAGTAGCGCCAGGAACCCGATCCGCAGGGTGCATGACCAGGTGGGAACAGCCAGTTTCAGGACGCTCGGGACAATGGGCAACATGGACTTCTCCCAGTGAGGACAAGAGTTTGGGGTGATGGGATGGACGGCCAGCGGTTTGAGGTGAGTTGGACGGGTCGATTCCGCGTCGTTACTTTTTGGCCCAAGCGCTGCCGGCATAGAGGGTTGTCAATTTTTCTTTCGCTTCCGCAGCTCGCTGTGGCTCACCTAGTTTCGCCCACAGCTGACTTAAATGGTAGAGCGCCTCGGCGTGGCTCTCCGGGTTGTTCGAGAATAGCAGATCGCTGTGCAGGTAGGCCAGCACCGCCTGTTCCCACTTCTGTTCTTTCTGCAGGGCTTCCCCTTGCGCGTTGTAGAGTGCGGCAAAGAGCAGCGAATCGGTGGAATCATTCTCCTGAATCATCTTTTGGAGGTTCTGGATCGCATCAGCGGTTTTCCCTTCCGAGATATCGCAGCGTGCCAGAACGACCTTGGCCAGTTGCTGGCTGCGGAGGGTGGCTGGGTCGGTGGCGGCGGTGCCGATGGCTTCCGAGCAGACGGTGCGGGCTTCAGCAAACTTCTGCTGGCTCAGCAATGCCCGTGCCTCCAGCACTTTGCTGCGGAGAGCCACCTGAGGGTAAGGCGCTTTGGCCAGAGCACCAAAGTAAACGCTGGCTCGATCGTAGTTGCCCAGTAGTGTCGCTAACTCTCCCAACGTCTCGGTCCCTTCATAGAAGTGATGGGATTCCTTATTGGCGGTGAAGTAAGCCAGCAGTCCTTTGGCGGCTGATCCCGGATCGGCTCGACCTGTCAGCGCCAGATTGCCTTCGATCCACGAACTGTAGTAAGCCAATTCCGCCTGTGGGGCATCGCCGGTGACCGATTCCGGATCGATCTTTTTGATCTCCTCTTGCGCTTGGTCCCACTGACCGTTGGCCGCTAGTTCCTTGACTCGCGAGAGCGTTGACGGTTCGCCATCGAAGACGACTCGCGCCAGCGCCGGAGTTTCGAAGGTCTGCGGAGTGCCACGGACTTCGATCACTACCTTGTCGCGTCCGATCTCGGTGATGGATCCGCTGACGGACGAACCTTGCTTCGGATAGATGCGGTCGTCGGCGCGGATCGCGCCCATGGGGCCAGTCAGCAGCATGGCGGTGATGGCCAGATGTCGCCGGAGGGCGAAGATCGCTGTGGGAATCCCACGGTAGGGAAGGGGGGCTGATTTCGGGCTCATCGGTCGGATCTCCTGGTCGGAATCGGCTGCCAAGGTCACTTGGTGGCATCCGATGGAAAGGGCTGTTGGGATAAGGATCAATCAGGGGTTTGCGGGAGTGGCTTGAAGAAAGTCCTTCATCCCTGACTGGGGTTTATTGAGAGCGCGCTGAGCTTCTCGAGCGATCTGGTCAAATGCTGGATAGTGCTTCGACTGCACGACCCCAGGGAAACCAACGGCGGTGCTCCGCAGGTCCCCCAGCGTTCGCTCCCATTCCTTGGTCTTTTTGGCGGGATCGGTTTCCGAAGCAGCGATTTGCATACGGCATTGGGCCAGCCGCATGCGGCTTTCAAAGAAGTATTCGAGCAATTCGGGCTTTTGACCGGCGGAGCGAGCCAGTTTTTGGGACATCAGGCCCCAACCCCATACCGACATGGTTCCGTTGGGTAGCTTGTCGGTCCCAAGCATCGCTTCCCGAAGACGCTCTGGATTCTTGCTAGCTGTCCCCCAGTCTTCTAGGGCGCGCGCCGCTTCCAGCTGGGCGCTGAGCATCTGGTTGTTTCGCTTGAGAAGTCCTTTGAGCCGTTCGATCGCTTCGGGAAACTGCTTGGCGCCTCGCATCGCCATCGCCGATTTCCATTCGACTTCATCGAGCGACTTTCCGACCGATTCCAGCAGTTTGGGATCCTTCTGCTGAAGGCTTAAAAGTCGCTGGTAGGTGGTGGAGGCTCCCTGAAACAGTTTTTCCTTCTGAGCGGCGGCTAGCGGATTGGATTCTTCCTGTTGAGCCAGCGAAAGCATGGTGGAGCCAGCCCAGTCGAGAGTGGAAGGATCTTCGGAGATACCGGCCAGTTGGACCAGCAGTACTTGGACGCTGTCGACCAGTTTCGCGCGGTCCTGCGGGGATTTGTTCTGACGAATCTGATCGCGGAGATCTTGCGCCAGCATCACCAGAGACGCCGCCATCTTTCGCGACCCTTCGGGCGTATCGGCCACCGATTTGCTCATCTGACCCAGCAGCGCCTCCAGTTGCTTGACATCCAACTGGGGGCCTTTGCCGCTGCCTGCGGCGAGCACCTGAGTCTGCAGTTGCAGGCGGTAGGCATCCAGTTTCACCCGCGGCTCCTCAACCACTTCGGGCCGCGAGCTGAGGACAGCAAGCGGTCCGACTTCGGGGCGCTGCAGGATCGCCGATGCTTCATCGAACTTCTGGGTCTTCATGGCGATGGCAGCCAGCGAATTGCCTGTCTCCACCGCGCGCTGATCCAGCGTGTCGGGTGTCAGCGGCAGGTAGCCTTCTTCCAGCATCCGCTTGGCGCGGTCGCGGATGGCGATTTCCGCTTCTCCTTCTTCCTTCCCTTCCTTGCGTCGCGCGTCGCATTCTAGGAGATAAAGGTTGTAGAGCACCACTCCCAGTTCGCGGCGGATCTGGGCGCCCTTGGGGCCCTCGGCAGGGAGCAATTTGAGGTACCGCTCGGCATCATCCCAGCGTTGCTGTTTGAATGCACCATCCAGCAAGATCAAGGCCGCATCCTGGCTTTCAGTTGCCGAAGGCCAGGTGGAGATCATGTGGTTGGCAAGCGACTCGAGGGCGGCCGACGCCGAAGCGGCTCGTTGTGGATCGGCCACCTCGCTCAACTTCTGGTAGGCCACTAGCGCCAGCTTGCCCGATGCCTTGCCGCTCTCGGCACCCTGGCTGGAGCGAGTCAGAAAGTCGCTGACGACGGCGCTTTCCCAGAAGCGATCCTGCTTGAGCAGGGCGTAGGAGAGCATGTAGCGAGCGCGAACTAGGTCGTCGCGGGCATCCTCGCTGCCGAACAGTCGAAGGGTCTGTCGCAGGATGGATTCCGCCGAAGCAAAATCCTGTCGGCTGGTATCGACCACTCCCTGTATCTCTTGCTCGATCGCCCCCTTTTCATCCGCGGAGGCTTCCGAAAGTCGGGTTCGGAGGATTTCCAGCGACAGGTCGGCGTTCTCCCCTTGTTCGATCCGTTCGCGCGCCGCTGGCAGACCCTCGGCAAACTTCTTGACCACCACGCCATCGCCCTTCGCTGGGCCAGCCGCTTCGACCCCCAACTTGGAGAGAGCTTGTCGAGCTGCTTCTTGATGGGAGCCTGCGCGTCGCAGGATGCCATTGAGGAGATTGCGAGCCTCGGACTTCTCTGTCCTCGCCTTGGTGGCCGATGCTGGATCGGATTCCAGCTGCGCGGCCCAGGCCCCTTTGGCTTCTCCCAGGGCAAGCTGCAGATCGAGCCATTCGGGTTGCCATCGTTCGGCGCCCTGAGCCGTCTTCATCAGCTGCTCGGCCCTCGCAATGATCGCCTCGAATTTCCCTTGTTCCGCATTGCCCAGCAGTCGCACCAAGGACGCGGTCGCCTGGACTCGCCATTCGCGAAATGGGCCTGTCTCTTCAATATCCGCCACTCGCACAAAACTGTCGTAGGCATCATCGACCTTTCCCAGTTTGGCCTGCACCTGGCCTCGATAGAGGAGGCTGAGCGTTCGGCGACCGGCTTCCTTGGAGCCAGGGGTTTTTTCGATGACCTGCGAAAGAAGGGACTCGGACTTCTCGAGAAAGGCTTTGGATTCCGCCGAGCCATCGGGATAGGTGTCGGCAAGAAACTTGTTGGTGAGACCTCGCAGGATTTCCGCTTGGCGATACTCCCCTTGATACCGTTCCCGAGTCGCCAGGGCGGCGGCGTCGGTGGCAGCGACTCGGGCACCCTGCATCGATTCGAGAATCGGTTTGAGTTCTGCCAGAGTGTCGTCAAAAAGCTTTAAAGCCGCCTCGAATGCCTGTCGGCCTGCCTGCCGTTCCTGCTCGGTTGCCTTTGGGCTCTTGGCCGCTTCCAAAGCTTGCTGGCCTCGCCCTAACAGGAGATCGGCAAGCGCTAGTCTGGCTTCGGATCGACGTGGATGATTTGGGGATGCCTGCAGGAAGTCTTCAAATCCTTTCTGCAACTGGTCCATCCTCTGGTTGCGTTGCTCGGCCGACCTCAAGGTGGCCAGCGAATCTTGCAGCAGCAGCAGCCGCTCCAGCGGCAGATCGGCCTTCATCGCTTCGGGCAGCCCTCCGCTGCGATCCAGTTCCTCCAGATAGACGGCGGCCAGTTGGTGCAACTGCTGCTCCTTCAGCCGCTCTAGGAATTTCGCGACAGGTTCTTCGGCCCTCGCCACGCTCCCTGAAAGGCTGGCGATGGCCAGCCCAAGAAGGCTAGCCAACAACCGGCTGGTGGGTTGCTTCCCAACACCAGGACGCGATCGACCAGAAGTCGACTGCAATCGATCATCTCGATCAGTCTGGGTCCGGGAGGACCGAGGGATGGATCGATGAAACTGCTTGCCCATATCTCGATTCGCTCCGCCGTGATCCGAAACATCCTTGGCCCGCCGATTCCCCCAGAGGCACCATCCGCTTCGTGAAGGATGCCAAAGGCGTAGGGGGGTGTCGTGGCAAAGATGGGAGTGGAAAAGGAAATCCTGCCAAGGTCCGATCGAGCCAGCACTTGCTGCAGGAGCCACCGCATTTTACCGATTGCCAAACATCAAAACATCATCCGCTGATGGAAATCGGAGCAACTTCTCCCGCTTTGCGTTTCCCGCGATGGAAGGGTATGGCGGTGATGGGAAGCTAGGCGGGATCGATCAGATTGTCTTCGATTCTTCTCCTCCAGCGGTCCCAGCGGACGATTCTTTGGCCATCGCCCTTGCGATCGGCGAGGCTATGATGACGAAGAGGGCAATGGAGGAGACCGAGACATCGCAATCGAGCGATCGACAGGTCAACTTCCAGGATGCCAGGTCGAGGAAGCGACGTTCGCCGGGTGGATGGGGAGCCCTGAGATGGTGCGATTGCAACGGGACCGCTGGTATACGGCGTCCGGGATGGCCAGATCGCGCCAGCGCGCTCAGCAGCAATCGCGACCTGGTAGGCAACTGGGTTCGCTGCTGTTGGCCTTGATCCTGGTGACGATGTTGATGCAGCAGGCATCCAACCCTTTGGTCTGGAGTCGAGCGTTCCGGGCGCTTGGGACGCCGCTGGATGCTCCAGACGGATCGACTACTCAGGGGACGAACGCGTCAGGCTCTGGCGGTTCTGCATTTCGCTCCGGCCCAGACGCCGATGGAACGCCAGACCCAGAAACGCTTTTTCGTATGGCGGTGCACCGCGATCAGGTGGCGATGTGGCGGGTGCTGCTAAAGCCATTGCCTTCCAAGGAACGGCAGTGGCTGGCTCGTGCCCTCTACGAGACAACTTGGAGTCGGGCTGCAGTGGGTGGCCCGAGCGTCAGCGATCTCAAGAAGGCCAATCAACCCATCGGCTCCCTCGACGCATCGCAGCGGGATACCAGCACGTCCGAACCATCGACCAAGGGAGACAGTCCACCGGTTGGCGATGGCGGGAAGAGTTCGCGCGACCAGGAAGACTGGAAGCGTTGGGCAGAGACTAGCCAAGCGGAGTGGATCGGCTGGGAGCTGGTCATGGAGGGATCGCCGTCTGCCGTGGAAGCGGGGACTTCGGCAGCCTCCCAGGATCCCGCTGTTGTCGCACGCCAGGAGCTGGCAGAGCATTGGAAGCGTCTGGTCGATTCGATGACTTCCACGATGAGCGACCAGGAGCTTCTGGCCAGTGAAACGATGCAGTCATTGAGCGAGGGGGCGTCGGGCCAAGCGCTGATCGAAGCGTTGGATCGCGATTTTGTCGAGACACTGCGAGATGGGGCACCTTGGCAGGCGGGGGAGCGATTGGCGTTCCTGCGACAGTTTCAGATCGCTTTGCACACCCCGGCCAACGGGATGACGCACTGGATCTCCACCACCCAGCTCGACTCTTCCGGCTCGGAGTATCGTGGCCAGGCGATCGGCTTGCTTGGGCAAGTGGCTCAGGTTGATCCATCGCAGCGAGTCTCCGATGCGATGCTGGGCGAGATGGAGTACCGGCCTTGGTGGATGCGGCCGGCCGATGGCGCCTCGCAGCCCTGGTTGATCTATCTCCCCGACGCGGTCTGGTTGACTGCCCGCCAGTCCAATCCCAGCTTCCCGGAGACGCAGGAAGCGATGCAGGGATTCGGCTGCAGGATCGAGGCGATCTACTTGAAGCGTTTAGCATATCGATCGAAACGAGGGGTCGACGTCGTCCCGGTCCTGATCGCCAGGCGCATCGAACCGGAAGTCGCCACCATCGCTGCCGGCTCCCCGCCGTCCGTCCTGCCCAGCGCACTGAGTCGATCGTTGCCCTGGCCCCCCTGGAAGCCGCCAGGGAGGGAATTGGCTGCATTGCGGACGCTGGGGGGCGTGCTGGGACCGCTAATGGAACAGTTGCGAGGCGAGGTGACAACGGCCAGTGGGTGGTACCGCAAGCCTGAGGTGGAAACGCCGCCTGCAGAGGGCGCGGGAACCGGCTTCACCAACCCGGCTCCTTCGTCGCTCCTGGCGATGATCCACCAAATGGATCGTCACTCGGACTTGGTGCGTGAGTGGGCCGAGCAGCGGAGGCTGGCAGAGCGATGGAATGTGCCGTTGAGATCGATGGTGGGAACCGCAACCGTTTGGCAGCAGATGGCAGTCAAGGGGGAGCAGGCCGAGTGGTTTGGCGGCGATCGGTGTTATCGGTTCTGGTGGGAGCCGGCCATGGCGAGTGCAGCAGATACTCCTCCACCAAGCAGTTTGGATCTTTCCACCGCCCAGGCGAACGAGAAATCGCCAGGTGGAGGATTCGCGGGGAAGATGGCGACCGGTTGTTGGATCTACTGCCGCCAGATCCCCAGGCTCTGGCTCTCCTCCCCACGGATCGACCAGCCCGTCTCGGTCGCGGCTCTTTGGCTGGCGATCGATTCACCGCCGCATCCGTCGAATCCAGTGCAGGGTCTGGCCATCGCCAGTCGTATCGATTGGTCCTGGGATGGCTGGTCCACGCCACTTCCTGACGGCGTCGACGCACTACCCGCCACCTATCGGGCTCTGGGATCTCGGGGGTGGAACCTGGCGCAGATCGATTCTCTGGAGCGACTGCAGGGGAAGCCGATTCAGCGAGAGGATGGGGAGGCGTTGATGCCGCTGTTGCGGTTGGTGACCGAGTCGGCGAGGGGGAAGGGCGGAGGTGATGAGCCATCGGCCTTGGTCCCCGCGACCAACACGGAGAATTCGCCTGGGATTTCAAAGGCTCACCGTACATTAGCGCAGGTGCTGCGCGATCCCCCCGGTTCGATGCTGCAGCCGGTTGCTATTTCGGTGCGATTGCTGCGTGCCGCACGGATCGATGTGGTGGATCCGGCCGAGCGGCAGTGGCTGGGTGGGGATCACTACTACGAAGTCGATGGGATGGGGGATCTTCAAGGGACGCGGATCGATTACCGCCCCTCGGCCAAGGCAGGTGAACCGATTCGATTTGAAGGGGAGTTCCCAGTGACGCTGCTGGCCAGCAAGTTGCCTGCCCAACTGCTGGCCGAAGGGGAGGTGATGGAGGAGACCCAGACCGCTCAAATCGCGCTGCGCGGGCAGGTGGAGGTGGAAGGTCTGCACTACCGAATGTGGGCCTATCGCAGCCAGCGCATCGCCAACCGTTCGATCGATCGACCCGACGATGCGACCGGAGCTCAACTGGCACCTCTGATCGCTGTCGCTAAGTGGACCGTGGTGCCACCTTTGTCGGTCAGCCAAGTGCGCCGTGCGATCGATCAGGGGAGTTCGATCTGGTTCTGGGGTATGGCCGGCATTGCGGGGCTTGCATGGTGGTGGATCCGACGCGATGCGGTGGCGCGACGGAGGCTTCGCGCCAAGGGAAGGGGAGTGGCAGAGCGAGATTCTGGACAGCGCAGTTCCTAGGTGAGATCGACTGCCATTGCGGCCGGCTCGATCCATGCGCCGTCATCCCATTCCCTTATCCTAAGGCCATCGTCAGCTACCCCGATTCGCGATCCAGCGGGATTGGGTATGATGAGGTGCTGCAGCCAATTGCCTGTCAGGTTGTGACCGGCTTTGGCCTGAATTGAATCGGATATCCAGGAACAAAACGCGGGAGAGCGGAAGCATGCGCAGAGCGAAGATTTCGATCATCGGAGCGGGAAATGTGGGAGCCACTTGTGCGCATTGGTGCGCGGCGGCCGAACTCGGGGACATCGTGCTACTGGACGTGCCCGCTACCGAGCAGATGCCGAAGGGAAAAGCGCTCGACCTGATGCAAAGCTCACCGATCATGGGCTTTGACAGCAACGTCATCGGCACCACCAGCTACGAAGATACCGCAGGAAGCGACGTGGTGGTGGTCACCGCGGGAATCGCGCGCAAGCCAGGGATGAGCCGCGATGATCTTTTGAGCACCAATGCGAAGATCGTCAGCAGTGTCTCCGAGGAGATCAAGAAAACCAGTCCCAACGCGGTGGTGATCGTCGTCAGCAACCCGTTGGATGCCATGGTGCAACGAGCGTTTCAGGTCACCGGCTTTCCTTCCCACCGCGTCATCGGGCAAGCCGGGGTGCTCGATACGGCCCGCTATCGTACCTTCCTTGCGATGGAGCTAGGGGTAAGCGTCGAGGATATCTCCGCGATGCTGCTGGGTGGGCATGGCGACACCATGGTGCCAGTGCCCAGCTGCACCAGCGTGGGCGGCATTCCTGTCAGCCAGCTGATCTCGGCTCAGCGACTGGAGGAAATTGTCCAACGAACGCGCGTCGGTGGTGCCGAAATCGTCTCGCTGCTCAAAACGGGAAGCGCCTACTACGCTCCCGCTGCCGCCACCGCGCAAATGGTGGAGGCGATCGTGCGAGACAAGAAGCGATTGATTCCTTGCGCCGTCTACTGCGACAAAGAGTATGGTGTGGGCGGGTACTACGTTGGCGTCCCGGTCATCCTTGGCAGCAAGGGGGTCGAGAAAATCATCGAGCTCCAGCTGACCGACTCGGAAAAAGCCGACTTCGCGAAAAGCGTCGATGCGGTCAAGAGCCTCGTGGCCACCATGGGCCAGTTGCTCCAGTCGGCTTGACCTTCCCTGGGCGCGAATGTAGCTGAAAGAAAGCCAAGAGAGACGGCCAGTCCAAGCTTCTGAAAGCCCAGCGCCACGTTTGGGGAGCTGGGCTAAAGTCGCTCCCAGTCGATTCTTCGCCGCTTGGCCATTTTCCCTGCGGCGAATACTAGCGTCATCAAACTGGGAAAGCTTCGTCGACAGGCTGCGCGTTTTCTCCTTCCGGTCGGGTTGACATACCGCTTAGTAAACGTCTAAAACGCGAGCAGTGCGATAGGTGAGCGATCGATGCAAGGCGACTCGATGGCTCACGGGACTTCCCGTCCTATTCGCGAAAGAGATGGTCCATTGAACCAGACGCAGGGATCCGCGCTGGTGCTTTCTTCGTCGTTGCGATCGATGCCAGGGCGTCGGTTGGTGGAGATGGGGAGAGTGATGTCAGGGAGGCGGCCTGGGGTGTTGGAAGGAAACCAATTTGGCGGATGATCGCCAAGCTTGGATACTCCTTGAGGCGCACAGGCGAGATGGTTCTTATCAGCATTCCGAGAACTCCCTCTTATCGAATCGGATGGAAGTCGCATGAATCGCTTTGATGGCAGCGGGCCTTCGTCGTTTCCTTCCTCCCAGGCAGCGACGGCCTGCGCGGCAGCAGCTAGGCGACGAGTGGTTTCGGATACCGCTCGTCTCGACCCGAGGCCACTGGATCTGGGTAGTCCGGGCAAGATCTTCATGCCTGAGGGATATGAGCCCAACTATGCTTATCCCTTGGTGGTCTGGTTCCATTCGTGCGCCAGCAGTGAATGGGAACTGGATGGCGTCGCCAGCAATTTGAGTTTGCGAAATTATGTCGCGATGGCTCTGCGAGGCAATCGACGCGATCATGCGCTTCGCAATCTCTTCGGTTGGCAGGTGACGGAGACGGGTGTGGCGCAGGTGGAAGAGTTGCTGTTTGAGGCGATCGACGAGCTGAAGAGCCGAGTGCAGCTCAACGGACGAGCGATCTTCCTGGCTGGTTATGGAAGCGGCGCCACAATGGCTCAGGCGGTTGCCCTGCGGTATCCGCAGCAATTTGCTGGAGTGGTTGCGATCGAAGGCAGCGTTCCTCGGCTTCCCAGGTTGTTGTCGCAATGGGATGCGGTGCGAAAGCTTCCAATCGTTTCGATGTATGGACAGTCGGAATCGTCAGCGATGACCTCCAAGGCCATCGAGTTCCTGCGGTTCGCTCATATTGCCCATCTGAATGCTTACCCTGCCTTTTTCCCCGGCGCTCAGGGACTCGACAGCACCATGCTTCAGATCGCTGATCGATTCATGATGCAGCGAGTTCGCGGCGAAGGGGTCAATCTGTTCGAAACGGTAGGATGAACCGGTTTTCGACGGATGGCTGGCAGGAGGGCCGATGGTTCATCGCATCCGGCTGAGAGGCCCTTGGCACTGGCAACGCGACCGGGACCAGGTTCGGTTGTTCCGAGCGTTTCATCAACCAGATGGAATCGATTCTTTGGAATCGATCCGATTCCATCTGGTTCTTCAGCCCAAGATCTGTCTGATCGCTCTTCAAATCAATGGACAGGTTCTCTCTGCCCAACTCGCCACGGGACCAGAAGGAGCCTCGATCGCACCCTGGCTGTCCGCCTATAATCAGATCCGGCTGGATGTGGTCGAAGAGGCCGAAATGGTCAAGGCGCGGATCGGACAAGTGGATGGAAGGTTTCCGAAGACTTTCGAAAATCCCTGGCTGCTGGATGCGTGGCTGGCATTGCATCCGCGCGCTGCGAAGTGAGCGATCTTTCCTATTCAAGGATCCCGTCGGATGAAATGGTCTGCTGGCAAACTTCTTCTGGCCGCTGTCGCTATGGCTGGATGCACCCCACAACCGACCACCACCAGCCCATCGGCCCCCATTCCCAGCCCAGGTTCATCGGCCAGCCCAGGTTCATCGGCCAGCCCAGGTTCATCGGCCAGTACCGGCTCGGCCCCATCGGTCGGTGCCGATGGAAAGTCTGCGGAGGAACCGGTGGCAGGGAGGTCGGCCGAGCCAGGGAGGGTGGAGGGAAGTTCTGCGGAAGCGGCTCGACGGTCCTCTACGAAGATCGACGCCGCAGCGACGGGGTCGGAGGCCAAAGAATCTCCAGCTTCTGCGGTCGATTGGCAGGGGCTGCTGGAGATGCGTCTTCCCGTAGAAGAGCTGGAACAGGGGTGGATTCGCCTGTTCGACGGTCAATCGCTCTTTGGATGGCAGAGCGATGGGAAGGCCAACTGGCGCGTCGAGGATGGGGCGTTGGTGGCTGACGATGGCGAGCCGGGGTTCCTGATGTCGCAGGTGCGATGGAGCGATTATGAGTTGATGGTGGAATTCCGCGCGACGGAGCGAACCAACAGCGGGGTTTTCTTGCGGACCGAATCGCAGCCGACGTCGCCTGCAACCGATTGCATCGAACTGAACATCGCGCCTTCCGACAATCCTTTTCCGACAGGGTCTTTGGTAGAGCGAGTGCGGGTGGAGCCGGAAGCGCTGGGAGAGAATCCATCGGACCAGTGGCACACGCTGCACGTCCTGGCCGATGGCCCGCATATGCAGGTCTGGTTCGATGGACGTTCGGTGGTCGATACGCAGGTAGAAGACCGCACCACAGGTCGAATTGGACTGCAGTTTCGCGAAGGACCAGTCGCGTTTCGAAATCTTCGGATCCGCCCACTGCTGCTCCAAAAACTGATGCCCGACGCTCAGTGGAGCGGGTGGAGTCAGGAGCACAAGGGAGATGCCGATTTTCGATTGGAGGAGTCGGGGGAGCTTTCGATCGTGGGAGGCAAGGGGCAACTGGAGTTGCTGCAGCCTTTTGGGGACTTTTGCCTGCAGGCCGAAGTGTTGACGGAGGATGACGAAACGAACTCCGGTATCTTCTTTCGAAGCATTCCCGGCGATGTGATGAACGGCTATGAAATGCAACTCCACACCGGATTTGACCCCGACCGGCTCCACCCTCTCGATGGTGGCATGGGTGCTATCTTCCGACGCCAAGAAGCTCGTGCGGCATTGTCCGAGACAGGGCAGTGGACCCATCTGACCCTGGTTGCGGATGGCAATCGATTTGCCACCTGGGTCGAAGGAGTTCAGGTGACCCAGTGGCAAGACGACCGCAAACCGCACGAGAACCCTCGCTCTGGTCTGCGACTGGAGCCGGGAACCTTGATTCTTCAGGGGCATGATCCGAAGTGTCGCGCGCAGTTGCGAAAGCTTCTGGCGATGCCGATCGAAGCAGTGCGGGAGGGGCAGGTGCCCGAAGTCACGCCGGAGAGCCAAGCGGAGGACGCGCCCTAGCGAAGGTTGATCTAAGAGGAGGGTTGTTGTAGGGAGTGTGACGCGGCGTGAATGCCCATATCGGTTCTGCGGCCTTCTTCGTAGGGTGTGTGACGCGGCGTGAACGGGCATACGGGTTCTGTGGCCTTCTTCGTAGGGAGTGTGACGCGGCGTGAATGCCCATATCGGTTCTGCGGCCTTCTTCGTAGGGTGTGTGACGCGGCGTGAATGTCCATATGGGTTCTGCGGCCTTCTTCGTAGGGTGTGTGACGCGGCGTGAATGTCATTAGCGCCGCGCGCAAGTCACCCGCCGCGGAACACACCAGAACCAAAGCCTCAATTTCGATACCAACCCCTGATGTGTTCGCGGGGCCGTTTTTTACCACACCATCGTCCAGCGCGCCCGCCCCGGCTCACACACCCTACGGGTCCTGCGCGGCTCTTCGTTGAACAACCCCTACGAACACGACGGCTAGGAGCAGGAAAGCTGCCGGGTCACGGTTTAGAAGAAGGCACTGCTTCCCGTTCTCGGAAACCTGCCCAAAGCAGCATTCCCGTGCCGACTACCAGCAGGCTGTCGGCGATGTTGAAGTTCGGCCAAGTGAATTGTCCGTACCGAAATAGAATCCAGTCTCTCACTGCGGACTTCCATGCGAGCGGCATGCCAGGTTCGTACCAAAGCCCAAGACGATCGTAGAGATTTCCAAGAATGCCTCCGGTGATCAGCCCTAGGGCGATTGTGGTCCACCAGGACTCGAGTCCCTGATAGCGAACCAACCAGAGCAGGATGGCCACCAGGGCTACCAGCGAGAAAGCAGCAAAGAAGAGTCCAAAGCCTGCCCCCATTCCGAACAGGGCACCGATATTCACGGCGGTCTCGATTCCGATATAGGGTTCCCACAACCACCAAGGGTGGCGCTGTCCGGGAAGCCCCATCGACTGAAAAACCACCTGCTTGCTGAACAGGTCAATGGCCGCTCCTACCACCGCCAAACCGGCGTAGGCCGCCAGACGACCGGTGGGGATCTGTCCGGCTTGCGGTCGGCTCAAGGAATCACTTCGATCGATCGAACGACTACTCTCTTGGTCGCGGCTGACTGGCGCATTTGACACAGTAGGGTGTTTCCGGAATCACCTCGAGCCTTGCCTTGGGAATGCGTCCTTCGCAATCCAGGCAGGTACCATAGGAACCGTCGGCGATTCGTTCAAGAGCAGCCTGAACTTGTTCGAGCCGATCCCCTTCGTTGGCCATCAGATTGAGCGTAAATTCCTGCTCGTACGCATCCGTACCCAGATCGGCCATGTGGGTTGGAGCGCCCGAGCTGCTGCTGCTGTTGAGCGCCTCCATCGCCATCATCGTCACGTCGCCCGTCAAGCGGGCTTTCAGTTCAATCAGAAGTTTGCGGAATTTGGCGAGATCCTCTTTGGTCATGCCCGGCTGCTTTTTCTTGCTATTGGCCACTGATGGAACCTCACATGAAAGCGTGGATATCTCGGATTCAAGGCACACGGATGTCACTTCGATTGGCCGACCCGCGAAGGCCAGCGGGATCCATGAGCAATTCCGAGAGGTGAATTGAGTTTGGATCGGGCTCGGTCTTCCTCCTCCATGATGCGGTCGCTGAGGCTTGCACTCAGCGAAGGAGCAGGTCAACGCATCCCAACCCGCTCCACCGCAATCAAACCTTCATAGACTTCTTGGCTTTGCTTAGCACCTTCCCACCGCTCTTTGGAACGACCGTTACCAGTCCGCTGCGGATAACGATAAAACGAACAGAGAGTTTGGCTGGACGGCGAGAAACCCCTTGACGGCCGACCGAAAGTCTGCCATCCGAAGCTATCTCGGAAAAGAAATGTAGGGGCATCCTCCGAAAGGGTCAATGCACATGCAGGCGGTCTGCAAAGGCCTTGGGTTGCAGACAGACCCAGCAACCGGCGTACAATGGACCGATCGGCCCCACCCTTGAGTTTTTTGCAAGCGACCGTTATGACCAGTGACCGCCTAGGAAACAGCTCCGCCGGCCATCCCTCTGACGCCGTCTTCCAGAAATGCCTAAACCCTTGCTGCGCAGCGACTTACGATGTAATTCAGGTGCTCACCAAGTGCCCGAACTGCGGGGCTCTCCTGGATATCTGCTACGACTGGAACCGTCTCCCGGTGCCGCGATCGCTACAGGAGCTGGAGGCGCACTGGACGCGTCGATGGGACCCATTAAGATTCAGCGGCGTCTGGAGATTTTATGAATTGCTGTCATTCGCTCCGCCCGAAATGGTGGTGACAGCTGGCGAGGGGCAGACCTTGCTACAGCGAGCCGACACGGTGGCTCCCTATATCGGAGTCGACCCGGGATGTTGTTACTTGCAGTACGAGGGGATGAATCCTTCGGGTTCTTTCAAGGACAACGGCATGTGCGCGGCGTTCACGCACGCCAACCTGGTGGGGGCCAAGCGGGCTGCTTGCGCATCGACTGGAAATACCAGCGCCTCGCTGGCCATGTACAGTTCGGTGACGCAGCGGATGCGCGCCATCATCTTCATCGGCAGCGGGAAGATCTCCTACGGCAAGCTGTCCCAGGCGCTGGAATACGGGGCGCTCACCATCCAGATCGCTGGGGATTTCGACGACGCGATGGGTCGGGTCCAGGAGGTGGCCAAGGAGCTGGGGATCTATCTGGTCAACAGCGTCAATCCCTTCCGCCTGGAAGGTCAGAAGACCATCATGTTCCGCGTCCTGGAAGCGCTGAGGTGGGAAATTCCTGACTGGATCGTCGTTCCGGGCGGCAATCTGGGGAACAGCAGTTCGTTCGGAAAGGCTTTTCTGGAACTCAAGCAGTTGGGGCTGATCGACCGAATGCCGCGTTTGGCGGTGATCAATGCCTTGGGAGCCGATACGCTCTTTGAACTGGTGGAGCATCGGGGGCTGAAGTGGAATGGAGGGGCTCCATCGCTGGAGATCGCCTGCCATTACTACGACGAGCTGGATGCGAAGGGAGCGAAGGCTGATACGATCGCCAGCGCCATTGAAATCCATCGACCAGTCAATCTCGCCAAGTGCCTTCGCGCCTTGGAGGCGTGCGACGGAGTGGTCCGCCGCGTCAGCGATCAGGAGATCCTCGATGCCAAAGCGAAAGTCGGTGCTGGGGGGATTGGGTGTGAGCCAGCCAGCGCAGCGAGCGTTGCGGGTGCTAGGTTGCTGCGTCAGGAAGGGATCATCGCCCCGTCCGACCGCGTCGTCTGTATCCTGACGGGCCATCAACTGAAAGACCCAACCGCAACGGTTGCCTACCACACCACCGACCAGCAGAAATTCAACGAGGTGCTAGGCAGCCGTGGCGTCTCGCGCGCCTCCTTCGCCAATCGCTCGATCGCCGTCCCCAACGATCTCGATTCGATCATTCGAACTTTGAAACTGTATACCTAAGTCATACCCAACGGATGCAAAGGGAGAGCTGAAAGCATGGCGCAACCGATCGCACTGGCAATTCACGGAGCTGCAGGGAGGATGGGGCGACGTCTGGTGGCTTTAGGGGCCAAAGACGCGATGCTGAAGATCGCCGCAGCGATCGACCGGCCCGAAGCGCCATGGATCGGCCAAGATGCCGGCTCCCTGGCTGGGATCGATCCCATCGGAGTCCAGTTGGCAAGCCAATGGCCACAGGGACTGGATGTGGTTATCGACTTTTCCACCCCCCATGCCTGCGACTCAGCAGTCCAAAATGCCTTGGTGCATCGGATCCCGATCGTCGTCGCCACCACCGGCCTGGAACCTGGAACGCTGGCAGCGATTCAAAAGGCATCCAAAGAAATTGCCGTCTGCCACGCTCCCAACATGAGCCTGGCGGTCAATCTGACGATGAATCTGGCCAAGCAGGCGGCTCGCGCTCTCCGCGGCGTCCCCGGAGGTGTTGATGTGGAGATCATCGAGCGGCATCATCGGTACAAGGAAGATAGCCCCAGCGGCACTGCGCTTCAGTTCGGAAAGCTGATCGCCAACGAACTGGGGCTGGATCGAGCCGAACATGGTCGGGTGGGTCAGGTTGGTGCACGCCCAGAGAATTCGATCGGTTACCATGCCGTGCGCGCTGGCGACGACCCTGGCCAGCACACGATTCTATTCGGCATGCTCGGGGAGCTGATCGAACTGCGCGTGGCGGCCAGCAATCGCGACTGCTACGCCGCCGGTGCACTGGCGGCCGCCAAGTACCTGGTCGGCAAACCCGCAGGTCTCTATTCGATGAACGATGTCCTGGGACTCTCATGACCCCGACCACTCTCGGTCAACAAGGTTCCCCTCCACCAAACTTCTGTCGCTCCCGCTTGCCGGCTAGACCCGCAACAAGCGACATTCCGGTCTTTGCACTACTTCTCTAACATTTACTCGTACTCGTACTCGTGCTCGTGCTCGTTCTCGTACTCGTACTCGACAAACACCCTCTTCCGCAGGCGTTGGGTTCTGGTGTGTTCGCGGTCGAGTTGCTTCCGTGATGAAACGGGTGTGTCGCCTTGGCTTCCCTGGCGCCATAATGACCTTCCTTCGACGACCGGCTCACACACCCTACAATTGGGTTCTCGTGCTCGTGCTCTTGCTCGACAAACACCCTCTTCCGCAGGCATTTGGTTCTGGTGTGTTCGCGGTCGAGTCGCTTCCGTGATGAAACGGGTCAGTCGCCTTGGCTTCCCTGGCGCCATAATGACCTTCCTTCGACGACCGGCTCACACACCCTACAATTAGGTTCTCGCTCTCGTACTCGTGCTCTTGCTCGACAAACACCCTCGTCCGCAGGCATTAGGTTCTGGTGTGTTCGCGGTCGAGTCGCTTCCGTGATGAAACGGGTGTGTCGCCATGGCTTCCCTGGCGCCATAATAACTTTCGTCCGACGACCGGCTCACACACCCGACCTACTACCGGCTTGGGCTAGGCAATAACCGTCATCCATCCAGCATCAACCAATGGGAAAGAACTTCGATGGCCCGATGCGATGAAGGATACCTCTGCCAAGTCTGTCGCGAGGAAGTGGAGGAGATCTTCGAGAGCAGTCTTTACTTGATGTTGGTCTTAGGATGGATCGATCCTGAAACGCTGCACACCACTCCCGAATGCCATCTGCGATGCAATTCGGCGCTCTCGCAGTTTATCGACGACTCCAGGTTTCAACCGCCGGTTGAGCACCTGGGACCGGGTGGGCGCAGCGAGCTGGACCCCAGCTTCTTCGCTCAGCGCTCCGCTCTGGTGACCGCAGGCTACCAGCGACTTTGGGAAATCTTCAACCTCGAGGATCGTCCCGATCTGCTCGATTATCCTCTAGCGGAAGTGCGAGCCAGGTGGGGTCGATGAGTTTGTCGTCTGGCGCGAATCACGACTCGATCGAAGTGGATCACTAGCTTGGGGCCGGACGCTCATCCAGTCGATAGAAGAGTGCCAGGGGCAGCACCAGCAGTCCGATCATCCCAAAGACGCTTTGGATTGGCCATTGCATCGCCTGAGAGATCGATTCGAAGAGTTGGTAAAGTGGGCCTGCCAGCAGCATCCCTAGGAAATTGGCCTGATTCATCGTCGCCACCATTCGGCCCTTGAGTGCCATGGGAGGGCGATCCTGCATGTAGACCTGGATCGGGATCGAGTAGATGGCGGCGGTGATCCCCAGTGCGATCAGGATGCCATGGTTGGTGGCGGACGACCAGAGAGGGGCTCCGCCCGCCTTCCATAGCGACAGCAGCGCCAGGCAGGCGACGATTCCCCAGAGCCCGGTGGTGACGATCGATCGGCTGGCGAATCTTCGGCACAGCCATCCTCCTAGTGGGCCGCCCAGCATGATCCCGATGGCAATCATCCCAACGAGGATACCGGTCTGTGCCTTGTTGAGCCCCAGGCTTTCGGTCCCTAGGCGATTGATCGTCGGCATCGCCATGGCCGAGACCATCCAGAAGACGCAGGAGGCGATCAGCGCCATCAGCAGCCCGCGATCGGCCAGCAACAGGTCTCGCATCGAGTGGCTCAGCCAAGCCGAATCCCAGCTCCATTTCAAATTCGGTTGCGCCACGGGGGCTTTTCGAACCAGCAGGCTGGTGAGCGTTCCGAGGATTGCAATTCCCGTGCAGACCAGGGAGCCGATCCACAGCTTTCCAATCTGTCGCTTGCCATCCACTTCAGTCACCAAGGAATCGAAAAGCTGTCCGGCAAAGACCACACCGAAGATGACGGCAAGGAAGGTCCCCATCAGCATCAGGCCATTGGCGCGCGGAAGGTCCTTCGACTCAAACAGCTCGGGCAGGATGCCATACTTGCCTGGCCCGAAGAAGGTGCTCTGCATCGCCATCAGGAAAAGAACGGTCCAGGTGCCGGCCATCCCCAGTTTTCCGTAAGCTAGAAAGGCGACGCAGGCCAGCAGCATGATGACGATTTCGGCGATCTTGGAACCGACGATGATGGGGGTTTTGCTGAAGCGATCGGAAAGATAGCCGGTCCAGCCGCTGAAGAGAACAAACGGGAGGGCAAACACGAAGGTCGCCCAGCCCTGAAGATCGCTTTCCTTCTGATCGAGCCCCGCTGCACCTACCGCCACCGGAAGGGCCAGAAGCAGCACCATCTGCTTGTAGAGATTGTCGTTGAATGCCCCCAAAAACTGCGTCCAGAACATCCCCCAGAACGATCGATCGACCCAAAGGCTGGTGCGCTGCTTGGGAGGGGAGCCATCTTCTGTCGATGCGTCCATGCGTAGCGAACTCCTGAAACAAGCCGACCGAGCCTGACGGAATGAGACTGGTAGGATTCCCCTGGTCCACACCAGCCGATGGGGCTCTGAAGGGATCCGCGAGTCGACGCCCCATTGGCAGTGTACCACTTTTTTCTGCACCGCTCGTAGGCAGCATTCCACTCGGAAAGCGCCCTCGAATAAGTTGCGGGGCTAATGAGCTGCCGGGGGCTACCCACTGTTCCTGTGGCCCACAAGCTTCAGGGGATGCAGGGCTTGCAATGGATCACACCCTCCCCTTGGGAGCGTCGCGAGGAACGAGCGGGGAGGGCCTTATCTTTCAGCTCAATAGTGTGCCCCAACGGACGAATACGGTGTTCCCCTCCCCGCTTCGTCGTTCCTCCTTAGCGACTCTCCCTGAGGGAGGGTGATTGGGTGCTGTGGCCACCGGCATTTTTTTTCAGTCGCGGCAGTGAAGCGATCGCAACCGACGACAAAGCCGGGTGGCCCATGAAAAAGGGGAAGCGAAGGAGCTATTCCCGTCCGTTCGTTCAGGAGGGCATTTCCACCAGCTTGGTGGGTGGAGCCATTTTGCGGATCTCTTCGGTGATCTTCATCGAGCAATATTTGGGGCCGCACATGCTGCAGAAATGAGCCTGTTTGAAGGTCTCCTGCGGCAATGTCTCGTCGTGATACGCCTTGGCTGTTTCTGGATCCAGCGACAATCGGAACTGCTCGTTCCAATCAAACGCGAATCTTGCACGCGACAGGGCATCATCACGGTCGCGCGATCCAGGGCGCTTTCTGGCGACATCGGCGGAGTGTGCGGCGATCTTGTAGGCGATCACCCCTTGCTTGACATCTTCTCGATTCGGAAGGCCCAGATGCTCCTTGGGGGTGACATAGCAGAGCATTGCGGCTCCCGCCCATCCCGCCAGCGCCGCGCCGATGGCGCTGGTGATGTGATCGTAGCCAGGAGCAATATCAGTCACCAAGGGCCCGAGGACATAGAACGGAGCTCCATGGCAGACTTCGATCTGTTTATGGACATTCATCGCCACTTCGTCCATCGGGATATGGCCAGGTCCTTCGACCATCACCTGGGTACCCCGATCCCATCCTCGCTTCACCAGCTCGCCCAACGTCTCCAGTTCGGCGAACTGCGCCTTGTCGCTGGCATCGGCCAGAGATCCTGGCCGCAGTCCATCCCCCAGGCTCCAGGTGACGTCATACTTCCGCATGATGTCGCACAGGTCATCGAAATGGGTGTAAAGCGGATTCTGCTTCTGATGAGCCATCATCCACTTGGCGATCAGCGACCCACCGCGGCTGACGATCCCCGTCACCCGCTGCACTGTCAGGTGCAGGTGCTCCAGCAGCACTCCGCAGTGGACCGTCATGTAGTCGACCCCCTGCTTGGCTTGATGTTCGACCATATCGAGAAAATGCTGCGCCCTCATATCCTCGATCGAACCGCCCAGTTGCTCCAGCATCTGGTAGATCGGCACGGTTCCGATCGGCACTGGCGACTTGGCGATGATCTCGCGGCGAATGGAATCGATATCCTTGCCGGTCGAAAGGTCCATCACCGTATCGGCCCCGAAGTGAACCGCCGTATGCAGCTTTTCTAGCTCTTCAGTGACGTTGCTGGTGACGGCAGAGTTGCCGATATTGGCGTTGATCTTGCAGCGTGCGGCGATACCGATTCCCATCGGTTCCAGCACCCCTTTCAGGTGCTCCTTGTTGGCGGGAATGACCATCCGTCCTGCCGCCACCTCATCGCGGATCAGTTCGGGAGTCAATTGCTCCCGGTTGGCGACATATTCCATCTCTGGGGTGATCTGCCCACTGCGGGCGGCAAGAATCTGCGTCGTCATCCGTTGCATGCTCCTTCGAGAAGGATGGCTTTTTTCGTTTTGCTTCCTGAGTCACCGCGGACTACCGCCACGACCCGCTCGGTCCAGAACTCGGACCGCCGCACCGATTTGGTTGATTCGATGCAGCAGGACGATCCAGTGTATCGCTGATGCCTCCCAGCGACCACTCGAACCGATGCGGTATCTCCCTTTTCCGCGCTGCGAAAAATGATCTTTTCGGGACGATCAAAGCGTTTTCAGATACTCCAGAAGGTCCGATGCTTGGGCGTCGGCGAGTCCTTTTCCGAAGTCATGCCCCTGGTTCGATTTGCCCGGGCGGAAGGTATCGAAAATCCACCGTCTTTCGGCTGGAGCCAGCCTGGGTGGTTTGGACTTCTGGTCCTCTTCGATCCGATCGACCGACAAACCGATCTCCTGGAAGTCGATCCCCAGTCGATTCCGTCGCCATTTGCCAGGCCGCTTGTCGGGGTCGATGACCTGGGCCAGCGTCGGGACGGAGCCATTATGAAAATAGGGGGCCGATGCCCAGATGCCATCCAGCGGTGGAGCTACATAGCCCTCCACTTCGACCTTCGTCGGATGCCGCTCCACCTCCGCAAACCAGCTGGCGGCATACGATTTGCGGTGCCTGTCGGTCAGCGCTTCGTAACGAACCGGATCGGTGCCGACTTCCTCCAGTGATACGGCCAGCTCTGGGTACTTCCCTTCGGGGCCATAGGTGCCGTGGCAACGGCTGCAATGCTCTTCAAAGACAATCTTGCCTGCGGCTGCTTTTCTTTCATCGATTGGAAGGGGGTATCTGGGCACCGGAAGCTCACTCAAGAATGCTTCGACATCGCGGAAGTCCGATTCCCATTCCTGGAATTGCTTTGGACCATTCTCCTTGACCAGCATGAACTGCATCAGTCCGCGGTGCCCTTTGCCTGCAAAGCCATCAATATAGAGATGCTTCTTGCGGCGATAATGCCACCAGGGAGGGGCGTCCATGTCGTGATGCAGCATCTCGGCGGGTGCTCGCAGCGGTTCGATTGTCAGATCGGGGTTGCGGTAATTCATCAGGGCCACGCCAAACATGACGGCGTTGCTGCTGCCGACCGTCGTTCCCAGTGGCATGGCCATCAGTCCCAGGTCCATGTGAGTCAGCGGCTTGCCGGTACGCAGCTTTTCGCGCCGCACCTGCTCGGTCAGTGTCTCCAGGGCGTAAAGCGTGTTGGGCGAACCGGGGAAGGAGGTGCCAAAGAGGTTGCCTCCATGGCACGCAAAGCAGTTCATCACCATCTGGCCATCGGGGCTTTGGATGTACTGAAGAGGCTGCTCTTGCTGAAGCGGGTGGACTGATAAGCCGAAGCGAAGTCCCCGAACTGCCAGGGATGCCCCTTGGCTGTTGGCATCCACCAGCGGCAGCTTGATGGACTGAGCCAGCAAGGTCTCCAGCGTCGAACGATCGAAGTCGGCAGGAAGGTAAGGGGAGCTAGTCAAATGCTGGAAACCACTCCGCGCCTCGGGGGACATTCCCTCCCAGGCGTCCTGCCATTGCCGCGCCAGCGATTGCTGGACGATTGCATCCTCGGGCCTTGCCCCATCGGACCAGATCGATTCCTCGGCCCAAAGGCTGGAGGCGGCTTGCATGCAGAGCAGCAAAAGGGGAAAGATCCGTTCAACCATGGATGGGACTCGGTTTGCATCAAAGGGGGGGCGATCCTGCGTCGGGCCAGCGTTCGCTTTCGACGATCCTCCCTCCATGATACGATGCAGACAACGATTGCAAGAGTCGGAGTCGGTGCCCAAGCGGAGGGATAGGTCGATGGAAGGGGTGGAAAAAAAGATCCGTCTGGTCGGCATGGGGGAGGCGCTGTTCGATCTTTTTGGCGACCAGGAGGTGATGGGGGGAGCGCCGCTGAATATGGCTTTCCACCTTCGGCAGTTGACCCAGCTGGCCCAGTCCCTTCAAAGCTTCCCCGACGCCTCGGTCGCCGTCGTCAGCTCCATTGGCCGCGACCGCCTGGGCGACGCGATCGCACGCCAATTGGCAGCGCATGGAGTAGAAACTGAATGGTTGCAACGCCATCCAGAACTTCCTACCGGAACGGTGCGGGTGGAGTTGGAGGCCGGTGAGCCGACGTACACGATCGTGGAGGGAGTTGCATGGGACCACCTGGTGTGGGACCACCCGCTACAGAGCCTAGCCGAGTCGTGTTCTGGGGTTTGTTTTGGCACGCTGGCTCAGCGGCACCCGGCCAGTCGCCTGACGATTTCCCATTTCCTGGAGTCGGCACGGCACGCCCACCGATTGCTTGATATCAACCTGCGACCTCCCTTCATCGACACCCCCACCTTGCGATTCAGTTGCCAGCACGCCACGCTGCTGAAATGCAACAGCGACGAATTAAGGATGCTGATGCAGGTTTTCGATTGCGCCGTGCCAGAGGACAGGGAGGGACTGGCACGATCGGAAGGCCTGCCTGGACCATGGCTGGCAGCAGCGCGTCAGATGATGGAGAAACTGCCAGTCAAGTCGCTACTCCTGACCAGGGGTGCCCTGGGCTGCACACTGATCGACCACCAGGTGCACTGGAGCGGCTCACCGGTCACCCTGGATCGGCAGGACGATGCGGATTCGGTCGGGGCAGGGGATGCGACGGCAGCGACGTTTTTGGCGGGGGTGGTGGGAGGCTGGAGCCCTGCGACAATCGTGGCGGTAGCCAACTGGTATGGCGCCTGGGTCGCCTCTCGTCGCGGCGCGACGCCGTCGCTGGATCCCTCCGCCCGCACCGCGCTGACCGCGCTGCTGCAACCAACCGTTTAATTCGGGTTCATCCGGTTTGCGCCTCGCGTTCCGCTTTCGAGATCGCACTGACTGGAACGCGTCGACGCATGACGCACCGCGTTACGGAGAGGGAGAGTGCAGACTGAGAAGGATGATCGTCGATCGCTGCAAAGCGTTCCAGCTTCCTCCATTCCTCAGCAGGTTTTCTCGCTCCTTGCCCCCGTGCCGCAGTGAGAGACTAGAAAAGATGACCGATTCGGGAGCCGCTGTGCCGGGGACTGGCTACACGGCAGTCGGAGTTCTTGCATCGTCTTTCAAGCCGTAAACCGCTTGGCTTGATCCAGCGATCGTAGACGAACTACTCTTATCTTGTGTCGGAGAGCCGAATCGTATGAGCGACCCAAAGACAATCAAGTTCCACTTGAAGACCAGTGAGCATGGATGGCTTTCCAATTTCGCTCCCTATCCGATTTTGATCGATGGTATTCAGTGGCCGACCAGCGAACATTACTACCAGGCCTCTAAGTTTGCCGACGATCCGGCGTGGCAGGAGGAGATTCGGCGCGTGGTTCGTCCGTACGATGCCTGGCGCATGGGCCGTCATGCCCAGCACCCAGTCCGTTCGGACTGGTATCGGGTCAAAGACCAAGTGATGGATCGGGCCGTCCGAGCGAAGTTTGCTCAGCACCCCGATCTGCGTCAGCGATTGTTGGAGACCGGTGAGGCGCTACTGGTCGAGCATGCGCCTGCGGATCCCTACTGGGGCGATGGTGGCGATGGAAAAGGAGAGAATCGGTTAGGGCGATTGCTGATGGAGATTCGAAAGGAGTTGCGGGATTCAAGTCAATCCAGTGATTGCGGCAGCACGTGAGTTTGTGGCCGGAGCCAGAGGGCGATGGTGGTGGAGTCGTCGGTGAGCCGCAGGAAACGTCGATCGACCAGTGGATCACGGTGAAATCAGTTCGCGGCGTGCGTGTTGCTTGAGCTGGATGAAACGCTGCAAAGCCTGCTTGGCTCCTTCGATGTCGTCTTTTCGTGCTTTTGTCTTCGCCAGGACGAACCAGTGATCGGGGATCTGATCGTTCTGTTGGATCAGTTCCTCGGCTAGCGCAACGTGGAGGTCATTCAGGTTGCAGACCTGTGGATCCAGCATGCTTTCTTCTAGTAGTAGGAAAAGCCGATAGGTGGGGTGCTGCCTAGTATGCGGTGAGGTAGTCCTCACGAACTGCTGCGAATCGAGGGAGGGATCGGTCGATCTGCGGAGGATGAATTCCATCGCCAACTTGTAGTAGTTCGCGAAAGGAAACTCCTGAATCTCCAGCCCCATCTCCTGAAGTAATTCGATCGCTTCGGTGGTGCGTTGGAGCTTCCAGAGGGCGTAGGCTTTGGTCATGCTAGCGTTGAAATTAGGATGAAACTTGAGCAGTGAGCGATCGCAGACGGCGATCGATTCTTCGTAACGCTGCGCATTAGCCAAACCTTGCGCCAATTGGTTCAGTTGGATCGTCCCCAGATCCTTCGTGGGGTCGCTCTCCCACGCTTCGATCGCGCGGCGATCGGGTTCGATGCACTGCGAACGGACTTCCTCGAACATGTCGCTCCAAACCGATTCAAAATCGAGTTCGGGAAGTTGACCAAATTGAGCAAACCACTGGGGAGGAGCGGCGGGGTCGCCATCGATCGGCTCTTTCCTAGCATCGTCCTCCTCAGTGGTGTCTTCGATCGTGATGCGTTGCAGGCGCGGCTGTTGTCTGGTTTGGGCGTCGATGGGGGAGGCGAGGGATTTCCGCATTGGTTCCGGGATATAGGGAATGTCTGGAAAGAGTCGCTGGGAGGCGATCGCCATTTGCTGAAAGTCGAATACCTGCAACCGCTGGATAGCCAGGGATCCGAGCGCCAGGATCAGCTTCCGTCCATCGTTGGTAAACTGCAGATGGCGTGGGGTTAGTGGAGTGACGTTGATTCGGAGGAGATCTCGGCCTTCCTTCAGTGAGTAGAACAGCAGATCATGCGACTCCTCCTCGCCGCGCACCAGAAAAGCGCTGTCGGGCGTGAAGGCGGCAGCTGAGCAAACTCCATCTGAAAGATCGGCCAGGACGGTCCAATTCTGTGTCTCCAGGATACGGTTTGAAGGCGAAACGAACATCAAACGATCGTCCCGCGAGAAGGTAGCACGTGCGTCACTTTCGTCGAAACGATAAGCAATGGATTTGTTGGTCCTATCTACGAGCGAATGGAGGCGGTACTTCTCATCACCGACGGCTACCCAACGGCCGGTTCCGCTTGGGTACAGATAGCTGACCTCGTCGATCGCTAGAGAGTCGGACTGGCCGGGATCGGCCGTAGACCACCAGACCAACTGATTTGGTGAGGGTTTGTCGAAGAGAAATCTTCCGTCGGCGGAAGCACTAGGGGCGAGAGCGGGGTGGGGCAGTGGATCAGCTTTCAGTAGCCGAAGACGCAGTGTCCTGGGTTCATCTAGTCGCGCTTCGTAGGTCTTCTGGATTCCAGTCGAAATGTCGATGGCGTAAAGCCGCGAAGAGTCGTCCGCGGCAACCAGTGTGGGAATGTTCTTCCCATTCACGATGCTTAGGATTCCCTCCCCTTCGCCTAATCCCAATCCCATCAGATCGCTGCCTGGAGAGGCTGCCTTGGCAAGGACCGCAGACGGCTGCGTGAGAAGCACGGGAAAGTTGACGTCCCAGAGCACTTTGCCTTCATCAAAACCCTGCAGAATGCCTTCGGGAGGCACCACTTCCAGGCGATGGAACTGGTCATTGAGCCGAGTGATTCCCAGGGTGCGACTGTCGTGCGACCAAGCGATACATTGCAACTGCCACTGCCATCGCCGCTGCATGCGATCCCAAGTCGTGCAGTCGATCACCTCGACTAGTCCTCCCCAGTAGGTGACTGCCAGCCACTTGCCATCGGGAGAAAATGACGGCTCGGCACCTCCACTGTGGGCATCCATTTGATGCTTCAACCTGCCGGAGGGCCATTCGACAATCCAGATCTTGGAATCCCGGTCCCCAGGGCAAATCGAGAACGAATCTCCGGAAGGGTGCCAACTCAACCCGGAGATGGATCCGGGGTAGTGGTAGGCAAGGGTCTGGCCGGTCCTGAGGTCGCGGAAGTGGATTTCGTGGTAGTAGTAGGAGGCAACCGCGATGATCGGTTCGCGAGGATGCGGATAGACTCTGACTTCTCGAAGGGGCCCCGTGGGTGGCAATACCAGCTGCCTTTGGCCAGTCCTCGGATCCAGTCCAAGGATCGATCCATCGTAGTCCACACAGTAGAGTCGATCGCTGGCATGGCTCCAGCATCCAAAGGTGCCGGCGAGGTTTTCCAGACGGAACTGCCTTTGGGGAGGTTGGGCTTCGATATCCCAGCATTCGATCGCGCAGGCGATCTGGCGTGGTTCTTCATCCTTATCAAAGCCAATGGTGGCGAATCGACCGTCAGGAGATATCGAAACGAGTAGGGTGTTTTTGGTTTTTGGGAAGGTGAGGATTCGCTTCCAGTCGGGTAGGGAATAGAGTTCCGTGTTTCCCGATTTGTCACTGAACAGAATCCTTCGGTAGTGGGGATCGCATGCGGTGGTGACTGGCGAATTTCCTTTTGGGGCTAGTCGTTCGGGCAGGACGCCAAGGTCGGCCAGCGACAGGACCTGGGTGATGACTCGCTGGATATCGGGGCGAGCTTCGGTGGGCGGGTTTGGTTGTTTTTTTAGGGAATCGAAAGCCGTCTGTAGAATCGATGTGGCCTCCCTGCGGCTATCGGATCGGCCCAGCATCGCGACTTGGGAGGCGAGGCTGATCTTCTGATCAATGTTCGCCGCTGTCGCCTGGGACAGTGCCTGTCGTGTCTGCTGTTCCTTTTTCCGTGAGTCGATCGCGAAGTAGGAAGTCAGGGAAATCATTCCGATGAGGAATGCCATCGTGGATGCAAGAAGATAGGCGAGCGACTGATTGTTGCGAAACCATCGTTCGGACTGATCGACGATGCCACCGGTGCGAGCCAGAATCGGCTGGTGATCGAGGTAACGACGGAGATCATCGCGCAAATCCGTAGCCGACAGGTAGCGACGCTTGAGTGAAAAGGCGGTAGCCTTTTCGCTGATGGTGATCAGGTCCTTCGGGATCTGCGCGTCGATTTGACGCAGCTGCACCCCTTCCTGATGGATGATCGATTGGTAGAGGCTGGCCTGATTTTGCGCGGTGTATTTAGGAAACATCCCCAGCAGCTCATACAGGGTGATCCCCAATCCGTAAACATCGGATTGCGGCGTGTACTGTCCATACAAGCCCTCGGGGCTGGTGTATCGAAGAGTCCCAGGAAGATCTTGTGTGGTATCCAGCGGCTCGCTGGCCATGTTCTTGGCCAGTCCAAAGTCGCACAAAAAGATCTGGTTGCCGCCATCCACCAGGAAGTTGGAGGGCTTCAGGTCGCGGTGCAGGATTCCATGGCGATGAGCCAGCGCGACAGCATCGGCGGCATCATGGATCCACTGCGCGATTTGCTGCCAATGCGACTTGGGACGCTGGTGGGGGCGAGTGACGTATTTCAATCGCCATTGCTGAACGATGAGAGAAAGCGGCTGGCCATCGATCCTTTGCATGGTGTAATACAACCGCCCCTGGGACTCCCCAGGTTCATAGATCGGCACGATGTGAGGGTGCTGGAGCGAGGATGCTAATTTGGCTTCGCGAAGGAACCGACTCTTGGCCTTTGGATCGCGCACCAGTCGGTCCTGCAGCACCTTGAGCGCCACATTACGGTCCAGGCTCTTCTGCCTGGCCTCATAAACTACCCCCATCCCTCCATGGCCAATGACGCCGATCAGCTCGTAATTGCCAAGCTGCGTTCCTGGTGGCAAAGTTGTCTGTTGGTTGCTTGGTGGTGTGGCGTTCTGGTCGAGCGACGCGACGAGCGGCAGAAGTTTTTCGAGTTGGTCGGACAGGTGCGGATAACGAGTCAGGTAATCCTGAATCTCCACCAGATCGCCACGTCGGCGACGTTCCAGAAACTCATCCAGAATGGCATCGACTAGGTCGTCCTGCTCCTCTTGCTCTTCATCCGACATGGCCCAGCCTCATGGTCCTTTTGATGAAATCCGAACTGGAACGGGACGGCAAGTGAAGGAATGAAGGGGTTGTACTCGATACGACCAGCCGACTCGGCTTGGCTGACCGCATGCTTCCGCAGCGCACAAGGATTCGACTGGCAGAAAAGCTGTCGCGATCACTGCCATCCAAAATCACATGGCTGCAACTCCGATGGCGTCGCTGGCTGTGCGGAAGTCCAAGTCAGGCACCATTGGCTTCCAGTTGATTCTGGCACTAGGGAATTGTGATATGGTGAACTTCGAGGAAATTTTATTGCCTTTCATCCGCCAAATGTTCTAATCGCCAAAGGCGTAGCATTTGCGGACAAAAAAACGGTTTTCCCAGCGAAAGCTCCGCCGTTTCTGTTGCTCTCTTGGATCGATCGTGCTTCATGCGATGGAGCTTTTTCCGTGAACCGTTATCTGGACGATCCAACCGGGACGTATCGCGAAGCGGTGTTGGGGGATCGCGATGCGTTTGCGGCGATGGTGGACCATTTTCAGCCGCGATTGGAAGCCTATTTGAAAAGTCGAATCGATGCCCGAATTGCATCGCGCTTGGGGCCTGCCGATGTGGTGCAGGAGCTTTACTTGCAGCGTCTGAAATGGGCCGACCGGAATCGGACTCTAGGCAACGGGTTATTGACTCGGCCATTGCCAACTTGTTCCAAGGGCGCCTTTGCATGGCTTCGACGGATCGCCCAACGTCGGTTGATCGATTGCCATCGTCGCTATTTTGGTTCCCGCAAGCGAGATCCGGCCAAGGAGGCTTCCTTGAGGAGCGACGGGGCAGATGGGGGCGGGCTGGAATGGCTGCAGGATGGGATGGCGAGCAGTCCGTCGACGTATGTGCGAGCTGAGGAGAATCGGCAGCGGTGGATGCTTTGGATTGAGCGACTTTCGCCCAAGTACGAGGTGGTTCTGAAGCTGAAGTTTTTTGAAAAGCTTTCGACTCCGGAGATTGCAGAGCGGTTGGGGTTGCAGGAAGCGGCGGTATCGAAGCGAATCGTTCGGGGGCTGCGACACCTGCGCGACATCCTTCCCGACGACTTTCGTCAAATCCCCTGACCTCCTCCACCTCACTTGTTGCTTTGTGGCTCACACGGAGGCACGGAGCCAGGGTGGATAGGGTAACGGTCGACCCTTTCAGTGAATGCCTGGGACACGTCCACCTCCCGAAAACAGGAAGTGTCAGCGTCCACGATCGTCTGTTGCTTTGTCGCAAAAAAAGGTGTTTTCCTCCGCCGGCATCTTTGGGGCCCCTCTTGGTACGCTGCTAGGCGACGGGGGACCTTCCAGGAGCGACGACACCCAAAGCAGTTAAGCGAACGCGATTCACCATCATCCCCGGATAAACCACCTTCCATCCGGTAGGTTCTTGGGGCCGCTCGATTCTGTGTGCCGTTCTTCTCTTGCCCATCTTCCGCGTCTCTCCATCCACCAAGAGCTTGCAGGCCTACTCGGCGCGTCGGTTCGAGTAGCCATCGGCCATGGTGCAATCTAGGAACCACGTGGCAGACACAAAGCCCCCTTGGCGACCGCATCAGAAATTTGTCAGAAAAAGTCGGTGGATGTTTCGATTGTTGTCTCATCCACTTGAACTTCTTACGAATCCTAAGTGGGCGGTAGATCGATATCGAAGCCCAAAGGACAGGCTCCGAGGATTTCATCAGCCCACCGCTTCTGTGGGCAGCGTCTTATGACCTTCTTCGCGCGATGGTCTCTTTTCTCCTGGTTCTCATAGGTGAAGGGTTGAATCATGTCCGACCCAGTTTATGACGCCAAGCTCAGCGACGAGCAAAGAGCGATCTTAGATCGCGCTGCCTATATGGTGATCCTGAAGCAACGGGAGGCAAAAGCGATGGTCGAGTTGGCGGGAATAGAAGAACCTCCCGAAACGGGTTGGTTCGGGAGTCCGTGTGGTGTGCCTGGATGCGGCTGCCGAAACTACAAAGGGGATGGCTGCCCCTGCCTGAACCGAACTACTAGCGACCCAGGAGCTACGCCGATTCCACATTCCGCATGTGGCCATCGACCCTCGCAGCATTTGCGAAGTTAGTGCGGTAGCCCGACAAGGTATTCACCTTTATTCTCGATTTCAATGAATTCCGAAATTTAATATGTAGTAGGTTCGAAAACTAAGGTGCACTATGGATAATGGCTGGTTTTTTCCAATCGACGCCAATGACGCTCAAGGCGATCGACCCTATGCAGGCAGCCCATTCTGGTTAAATCAGAGCATAGAACTGACAGAGCTCATTTCAAACGCTTCCGTGTCCGTGCCTAACGCAGAGGTAGGGAAGGGATACGGATTTTCACTCAAAATGGCTCGCGTTGCCAAATCGGAGCAACCGGCAGACTGTGAGGGTATCCAAATTTGGGTTTGCTATCCAAACACCGCACCGGCTGGCCAAACACCGAAATCGATGGTCGTTTCATCGATGCAGAACAAGGGAGGCGTACTGTCGACCAATGTTGGCGCGATGACGCAAGGTGTCGTATTTGTGGAGTACTCGGAACTTACGACTGGCCCGAATGGGGCAGCCTACAATGCATGGCGACCGACGACTAGTGACATACTGAATGCACCCACATCAACCGCGGTAAACCCGGGTGAAGTGCATGCTTGCATCCTTGTGAACTCCCATGGGAGAAATGGTGTGAGCAACTTGGTCGGAGTCAAGAATACGGATCCATCTGATCCAATGCATGTGAACCCAAATACCCAGCCGACTGCCGGCCAAAGAAACCTTGCAATTCTAGGCGCCAATCAGAAGATTTTTTTCCCATTTCTGAGCGGCCTTCGTAAAGAAGATTCGGGGAATGTAATTGAAGTAACTACAGAGTGGTTGCCGCCAAAACCCGAAATTGACGCGCTCATTGCGGAAGCCTATAGGAAAAAAGGATATGGAAACCTTAGTTTTATCGCTTCTGCAAATAAGCCCCCGGTCTTTGGCCTTGTGCCCAATTCCCTCATGTTAGATCATCCGTTTTTGAAGAATTACTTCTCAAGTATCGAGGCCGATCTAAAACAATATTCGCAAACCATTGATCGACTCTGCTCACGATCAAAATCAGGTGATCCTTCTGACGTCGCGCACTACGTTAAAATTCCATATCCAACAGGTGAGATTTTTCCATTCCTATTCTTCTGTGAGTTCCATCCTAGTGATCCGCCCGGAAGTGTTCACTACTTCGACATTAAACAAGTAGATCGAATTTCTGGATCTGAGGGAGGAATTCGATTGGCTGTCATTAGAACGTAATGTTTCAATAGCGCGTTTTTAATATGCCCTAATTTAATTTTAATTTTCTTGGATGATTCCATGCTTGCTGCGCCAGAGATTAGCCAGCCTATCAGTCAGTGTTCAGTTGCGATCGGCATGAGATATTTGGTACCTGGTGCAAAGGTGACGATTCTGAGCAATGAGCTCGGTACTCTTGGAACCTGGGACATCATGAAAGCCAGAGAAGAATTTGCTCTGCCAAACGGGGTGGCCCTTAGAGCGGGGAGTTGGATTAATGAATACTGCGCAAGCAAAGAAACCTTGGTTTCCGGGTGGATTTAGGTGTAGACTGCACGCAAAGGAGTCTACCATGCGACCAAAAGGGACGGCAGAGGAATTGGAAGAGCGACGGCGGAAGTGTTTTGAATTGCTTGATTCCGGGAAGACCGCAAAGGA